>Ga0190359_1000112_pt1 | contig 51162 bp, 46 predicted proteins | sample 48721823_MG_FD_161269 | JGI IMG/M metagenome (GOLD analysis project Ga0190359, IMG submission 161269) | Hydrothermal vent microbial mat bacterial communities from Southern Trench, Guaymas Basin, Mexico - 4872-18-2-3_MG | ecosystem: Environmental > Aquatic > Marine > Hydrothermal vents >...
CTTAGCACTGTGTATGTATATGTTTGGTATGCTCATGCAATCCTGGTGGGCGCCTTTGTTGCCTATATTCCATTCAGTAGACTGTTTCACATAATTATGGCGCCAATTGCTCTCGCGGTGAATGCAGGGAAGGAATGAGGCAAGGTAAAAGGCTCAAGGTACAAGGTGTCAAGAAGAAATTTGGGCTAAGAAGTATGAGGTCCTAATGGAAGACTAACCAAGATTTGCTTACAAAGCAGGTAGAAACATGGAGGCCTGCTTAAGAGGTATTGGAGATGGAGGAGAGAATAAAACAACAGCTTATCAGTATAGTGGGTGGGGGCAACTACACGGAAAACCTTATCGATATGGTCACGTACTCCTACGATGCTTCGGAACACAGCCACCGCCCTTGGTGCGGAGTGTGGGTAAAAAGGGCGGAGCAGGTCTCTGAGATACTAAAGCTGGCCAACAGGGAGCGTATCCCGATCATTCCCAGGGGGGCTGGGACTGGGCTTTCGGGTATGGCTGTCCCTATCAAAGGTGGAATTGTCCTTGACCTAAGTCGGATGAATAGAATCTTGAAGATCAGCTTGGAAGACAGGCTTGCAATTGTTCAGCCGGGAGTAGTTTATGCGGAGCTTGAGGAAGCACTGGAACCGACCGGATTCTTCTTTCCTCCCGATCCTGCGAGCGGGAAGGTATGCACGTTAGGGGGAAATGTGGCCACTAATGCCGGAGGCGTGCGGGGGGCAAAATACGGAACCACTCGCGACTATGTTTTGGCCCTCGAGGTTGTTTTACCTGACGGCAGGATCATGCATACTGGTTCAAAGGCCATGAAAAGTGTCTCGGGATATGATTTGACGAGACTCTTAGTTGGTTCCGAGGGTACCTTGGGGATCGTTACTGAGATTACATTCAAGATCAATCCCAAACCACCCATGACAGCCACGGCGGTTGCTACCTTTGATGATTTAGAGGATGCGGGGCGCGCAGTGAGTGATATCATGCACAGTGGTATTCTCCCGAGCGTGTTGGAGATTTTGGGTAAGGAAACCCTGATCGCCATAAATCAGAACACGGACCTTAATCTGCCCGAAGTAGATGCCATGCTGCTTGCGGAGGCAGACGGTTATACAAAAGAAGAAACCGAGCATCAGATTTCAAAGGTTATGGAAGGCTTTAAGAAAAACAACGCGAAGGAAGTAAGGAAGGCACAGACGGCTGAAGAGGCGGAGGAACTTTGGCAGGCCCGGAAATCCGCCTATGCAGTTCTTGCAAGGATCAGGACGCATTTCGTGCTGGAGGATGTCACAGTTCCCATAGGCAAAGTAGCGGAAATGCTGAGAGGTATTCAATCAATATCGAAAAAGCACAATATTGAAATCGCAACGTTTGGTCATGCCGGAGATGGGAATCTCCATCCACAGATACTCTATGATGGTTATGATCCTGAGCAGGTCGGGAGAATGGAAGCTGCAAGCGCCGACCTTTTTAAATTGGCAGTAGAATTGGGAGGAACTCTGACAGGTGAACACGGCATAGGATTATCAAAGGCACCTTTTATGGGGCTGGAGCATGATGAAGTGGAAATGGACGTAATGCGATCCATTAAGAAGTTATTGGATCCAAACAATATTTTGAATCCAGGGAAAATGGCCTTGGAACAGTAGGCACAGGGGATCAGGGAAAACTATGCAAGGAAAGGATTTCCCTGGCATTATTTGAGTGAGACAAGCGAGGATGTAGATGGAAGCTAAGTATGATTTTGAGCGAAAGTTCAGGGAAAAGATACTGCAGTGCTCCCGGTGTGGATTTTGCCAGGCAGTTTGTCCGGTCTATGGGGCTACATTGCGTCCGGCGTTGAATGCAAGGGGCAAAATGCTTGTTTTGAAGGAGGTGATGGACGGCAAGATCCAACTAAATGATGAATTAATAGAGACACTTTTTCAATGCACGACCTGCGCCAGTTGTGCAGTTAATTGCCCTTCAGGGGTGAACGTACCGGAGATAATCAAGCAGGTCAGGAAGGACATGGTCAGCATTGGTTCATGTCATCCGGCGTTTAAAGGCATGAACGAGGTGCTGCAGAAATATACGAATATTTATGCAGAAGATGAACCCGAAGATTTTGGGAGGGAGAAAAAGGAAAAGGCCGAGGTAGTGTTTTTTGTCGGCTGCGTCGGGCTTTACAGAGAAGATGAAGCGACAGAAGGCACCTTGGAGCTTCTAGAAAGGCTCGGAGTAGATTATACCTTAGTTGATGAGGTTTGCTGCAGCGGTGTTTTGGAAGACGTGGGATATAAGATCAATGAAAATCATGTGAAGAGGAACACTGAGACCATATTATCAGTCGGTGCAAAGACACTTGTGACAGAGTGCCCTTATTGCTGGAGAACCTTTACCAGTGCGCCGCAATATGGGGAATTAAGAAGAAATATAGAGATCCTTCATATAACCCAATTTCTTAAGGACTTTGACTTTGGAGTGAAGACAGAGAAACTGGTTACTTACCATGATCCCTGCGACCTAGGAAGACACTGTGGTATCTACGAGGAGCCAAGGGAGATTATCAAGAAGGTTGCTCCCAATGTTGTGGAAATGCCGCATAACAGGGAAAATTCACTATGTTGCGGGGCTGGGGGTGGAGTGAGAGGCGCTTACGCCAAGAATTCTCTCGCCATGGCCCGCAGGAGACTTGAGGAGGCCCTGAGCACTGGGGCAGAGATATTGCTAACTGAATGCAACTCGTGCGTTCATAACCTCAGCCAGGCAAAACGCCGCAAGGATAAGATCCGTATATATAATACCACGCAGTTTATTAATGAATTGATGGAGGAATGATACAAATTTTTGCTAATCCTGGCCTTGAGCCTAATGCTGCAACGTGAGTGGTACTTTATGCCTTCAACGCCTTATGTCATTTCGACCGAAGGGAGAAATCTTTTGGGATCAAATAGTTGCCTAGTTAAAGATTTCTCGCCTTGCCTGCCCACTACCTTACCTAGTGCCCGCCTAGCCATCGGGCATGGCAGACAAGAAATCATAGGCGGGCAGGCAGGCTCGAAATGACAACAAGGGGTACTAAAGACAACCCCGGAAATATATTGGAGAGACGGACAGTAAATTTCTGATGACAATATAGTATTGCAAGAGTAAGGAGGACACATCATGCAAATTGAAGGTTACAACATGCCGGATGATCTTTACTATGAAGAAAACCACTTCTGGGTAAAGCCCGAAGGCGATATTCTTATCATGGGAATGGATGACTTTGCCCAGACCATGGCTGGGGAGATCGTGTATATTCAGCTCCCTGACGAAGGCAAGAAGCTAAAAAAAGGGAAAAAATTTGCCAAGATCGAATCAGGCAAATGGCTGGGCAAGGTGTATGCGCCAGTAAATGGTGAACTGATTGCCGTTAATGAAGAACTGGAAGACAACCCTGGCCTGATCAATGACGACTGTTATGGCAAGGGCTGGATGTTCAAGATAAAGCCAGATGATATGTCCGAACTGGAGCAACTCATCCACGGATCAGAAGCAGTGGAAAAATGGTTGCGGTCAGACATCGAAAAATACGCGGACCAGGCATAGCTGGTGAGCTCGAGTAATCTTAGGCTCCTGACTTCTGGCTTCTTTTAAGACATGGCAAATACTGACTACAGCATAAGTCAACTTATCCAGGTGGAGGCATGTACCAATTGTCAGGAATGTGCTCGGGTGTGCCCTGCGGTGGAGGCCTCTCAACAAGGAGACCTGTCCGCACTTTATCGGATAAAGGGTCTAAAGGAGATCTTGAAAGGCCGCAGGGGCATTGTCAGCCGCCTATTTGGGAAAGGGAGACCGATTGAGGAGAAGGTCAAGGAGATAAGCCCCACGGTTTTTCGCTGCACCTTGTGTGGCAACTGTCAGGAAGTGTGCCCTGTTGGGATTCGGCTCAAGGATCTTTGGCTATCAATGCGGCAGGACCTGGTCCATTCTGATGCTTATCCCAAGAAGATAAATATGATCCGGGAAAATCTGGAAGAGAGCAAGAATGTATTTGGAGAGGACAACGAAGAACGCTGTGAATGGGTTGAGGACCTCGACGAACCACCTGATGATCTTTATGTAAGGGATCAGGCAGAGGTTGTGTATTTTACAGGGTGCGTGGCAGCGTACTTTCCCCTGGCACAGAAGATTCCCCTGGCGCTGGCTGAGATCCTTGAGGTAAGCGGAGTTAATTTTACCCTGCTTGGCGAAGAAGAATGGTGCTGTGGTTTTCCCATGTTGGGGGCGGGCCTGAGGGATATGTTTGGGGAATTCCGAGACCATAACCTCAAGGTCGTAAGGGAGAAAGGCGCCCAAAAGGTCATGTTTGCCTGCCCTTCATGCTACCAGATGTGGAGGGAGCATTATCCAAAGGACATAGAAATAGTTCATGCCTCTCAGTTTCTTTTGGATCTGGTAACGCAGGGAAAAGTCCCCCTGAAGCAACTAGATATCACCGTCACATATCATGACCCGTGTGATCTTGGTAGAGGCGCAAGGGTATTCGAGGCGCCCAGGGCAGCTATCAGGTCTATTCCTGGTGTCAAATTTGTGGAACTGCCCAATAACCGCGAAAGCTGCCAATGCTGTGGCGGGGGTGGAAACCTGGAGATGATAGACGCGAAGTTGTCTGCAGAAATAGCCAAGAGAAAGATCGAAGAGGTCCTGTCCACAGGGGCAGATGCGGTAGTAACCGCGTGTCAGCAATGCGTGAGAACAATGACGACATATGTGAAAAGAAATAAGATTCCTCTACAGGTCCTCGATATTACTCAGTTGATACATATGGCTCTTGATAAGTAATAATGAGTCCAATGGGAGGAAAATAATGCTAGATGAGGAATCAAAGGCGAATCTGCGCAATATAGTGGGACCTGAGTGGTTCCTTGATAGCCCTGAGGACATTGCCACATATTCCTATGATGCATTTTTGCCCGAGTTTGTGCCAGATGGGGTGGTGGTCCCTGACAGCGCTCAGGAAATTTCCCAAATCATGACGCTGGCAAACGAAAAGAAGATAAATATTGTACCCCGTGGGGCCGGCACCAATATCAGCGGGACAGCGGTGGCCAGGCGCGGGGGCGTGATCATGGCCTTCCATCGGATGAACAAGATCCTTGAGATTGACGTGGATAATATGTGTGCCGTGGTTCAGCCAGGCGTGGTGAATGCAGATTTACAAAGGGAAGTCGCAAAACACGGTCTCATGTATCCTCCTGATCCAGCTAGCATGTTTGTATCCACCATTGGGGGGAATGTGGCATTGAATGCGGGAGGACCCAGGGGAGCAAAGTACGGGGTGACGCGTGACTATCTCCTGGGACTTGAAGTGGTTCTTCCAACTGGAGAGATTATCCGTACCGGGGGCAAGACCCTGAAAAATGTGACAGGTTATGATCTGACACGACTTTTTTGTGGATCAGAAGGGACCTTGGGCATAATAACCGAGATAATAGTCCGCCTGATCCCACAACCTCCTGCAAAAGCAACGCTCCAGGCAGTGTTTTCAGACCTGGATGATGCGGCAAAAACCGTTTCTGCTATTGTTGCATCAGGAATTGTTCCAACCACCCTTGAATTGATAGATCGGGTAATACTGGATATTATCCGGGATTACGGTGGTGCTGGGTTCGCCAGTGAGGCAGAGGCTCTACTATTGATAGAGGTTGATGGGGAAACTTCGGCTGTGGAGGAGCAGGGTAGAAGGATTGAGAGGTTTTGCAAAGAAAGGGGGGCTATTGAGGTTGAGAGGGCTAAGGATCCCCAGGAAGCCGAGAAATTGTGGCATGCAAGACGAACTGCCTTTGGGGCCGTTGCCAGTGTTAGGCCCAATTGCATTGTTGAAGATGCCACGGTGCCTGTGAAGCATCTTCCGGCGATGATCAGGAAGATTGTAGAATTAGCAGAAAAGTATCAATTGAAGATAGGTGTGTTGGCCCATGCAGGAGATGGCAACCTTCATCCCCTTATCATGACAGACATCAGAGACAGAGCTGAGATGGAAAGGGTAGACAAGGCCCTGGATGAGATGTACGAAGTGGCCCTTTCTATGGGTGGGACACTCTCGGGCGAGCATGGCATAGGAATCGCCAAGGATAGGTTCATAACAAAGGAGCTGAGTCCCAAGGCGATTGAGGTGATGAGGGGGATTAAGAGGGTGTTTGATCCCAATAATATCTTGAATCCCGGGAGCTTTTTGTAGACTTTGAACAGGAAATAAACTCATGGGCATAGATTGGGATAGAATCGAAAGAGAGTTTTACCAATGTAACAAATGCGGCCTATGTCTAGCGGCTTGTCCCGTGGGCAAGGAACTCCTGCTTGAAAAATATACGCCCAGGGGAAAGATTCAATTGGCCAGGTTCTCCCGAAATGGCAACCTTGAAATAAGCGAACGGCTGCGTGACATCTTTACTGAGTGTCTGCTGTGCGGTGCCTGCACTGTAACGTGCCCTAGCGGCGTATCTCTTACGGACCTTTTTGTTGCCATGAGGGAGGTATTGACATCCACTACCGGGCTGCCTCCAAATATGAAACCTGCGGTGGAGGCCATCGGAGAAAGCCATAATATCTCCAATGAAGACAATAGTGAGAGGGATGAGTGGGCAGAGGACCTGGAAGAACTTTACAATGAAGTAAGCGGTAAAGACCAAGCAGAGGTCGTATATTTTGTGGGTTGCGTGGCCTCATTTTTCCCCATGGTTCAATACATACCGCAAAACGTCATAAAAATCCTTGATGCCGCTGAAGTGGATTTCGCCGTATTGGGAGGTAAAGAATGGTGCTGTGGATTTCCACTCATAGGGGCCGGAGCGCCCGGAGATTTGACGGTCGTGAAGGAACACAACCTTGACATGGTAAGGTCTTTGGGTGCAAAGAGCGTTGTCTTTTCGTGCCCTTCCTGTTATAGGACCTGGCGGGAGCATTATGGCCCTGAATTCTCTCTCTTCCATATTACAGAATTTATTGCCGATCTGCTTGAACATGGGCGGCTGAAACTAGGCGGAGTGGAGGAAACGGTAGCCACCTATCATGATCCGTGCGACCTGGGGCGCCATGGGGGAGTCTACGATGCACCCAGGAAAATCCTTCAGGCTATTCCTGGGATTGTCCTCAAAGAAATGGAAAACAATAGGGCGCGAAGCACCTGTTGTGGCGGCGGAGGCAATCTAGAAATGACAGACCCTGCCCTCTCACGACGGATAACCAAGAAAAAGATAGAGGAGACTCAGGCCACCGGGGCCGATACACTGGTTACCGCATGCCAGCAGTGCGTACGGACCATCAAGGGAGCAGTACGAAGAGAAAAAATTAACCTCAATGTCTTTGATATTACAGAGACGGTAGCGCGGGCCCTGCAAGTATAATTTTCCGATTTAATCACTTCTTCGGATGTCGGGGATTTTTCATGCCCTCGGTAGTTCGCCCGAACGAAGCAGTGTCGATTCCCTTGAGTGGATGATTCTTTGAGTACATAGATTTTAACTTCTTCGCCCTGACCTCAGGGTAAAACTTGGCTATGGCCTTTTGGCTTCTATCCAGCGGAACCTTCTCCAGTTCGTACTCCGTGGTTCCCATACCATTTTCAACACCGCCATAGATTTGGGGCTCTACGTCCTTGCCTTTGATGATATTTAGCTTTTTTGCGCCTGGCTCGAGCGCTCCGAACTCTTCTGCCTCAGAGTTAAGGAGCCCTGGGGCCTCATTCATTATATCCATACACGCCTTGTCCACAGCCACCGGATCATATGAAGCGAACACACCCAGGCCGTTCACAATTGGGGTATCTGCCCATCCGTAGCAGTCACAGCAGGGGGTTATGTCAATGGCATAGTTAAGAAAGAAACATTTCCCTTCCTCCTTTGTCATCATGACCGCAAGGGCAGAATCAGCTATTCTTCTGCCCAGGGCGGGCAAAAAGTCAAACCGCTGGATCGCCCCTACTCCTGCCATGTTGATGCAGAGATTGGCGCACGCAAAGCAATAAACGCAGGCTTCCTGGTCTATCTTGAGTCCCTCTTCCGTCACTTGGATGGCGCCTTCAGGACAGCAGTCCTCACAGGTTTGCCACCAGTCACAGTCCCTTCCCTTGCACTTTGAAACGTCAACCACCGGTTTATCTCCAGCAAGGGCGCCGTGGAGATTCATTTTGCCGCGCTTGCTGGCTCCACCTACCCCTATATTCTTTAGCGAACCTCCATAGCCCCCTGCAGGATGTCCTTTGAAATGGGCCACGGAAAGCAAGGCATCGGCATCGGCAATGGCCCTTGATACAAATTGCTTGTTGAGGTATGTGCCCCGGCCGCCCAGATCCACCACAACGTCATCGGTGCCTAGCCATCCATCGGCAATAACCACAGGACAACCCATAGAGGAGTGGTTGAATCCGTTTTGGTTGGCAGTTTCAAGGTAGTCCATGGCAACAGTGCGGCTGATCCATGGATGGTAGGGCATGGTTGTGGTGTCAGTCACAAAGGGTTTGCACCCGATTTCCTTCAAGGCCTCAACCAGGGTTCGAACTATTATGGGACGAAGGTAGCCCACATTATAAGCCTCCCCCATGTGGGTTTTCACAGCAACAATGTCGCCAGGATGGAGTCGGTCAAGCCACCCTGAGTACTCCAGTATTTGACGACCCTTAATGGCCGTGGACTCCAGAAAACGCTTTGCCCTTGCGTCCATGAACCATACCTTTGCTGCAGCCATATCTTACTCCTTTCTATTAGATTATGAGCATAATTGATCTCGCGAATTCTTCATGCTATCGTATCTAAATTTTAAAAATATGCAATGAAAAAGGTTCATTTTATGCAGACCTGGCGCTTACTTGATACACCGCCCATGACAGCGGCGGAGAACATGGCCCTGGATGATACGCTGGTGGAGCTTCGAGGTCAGGGCAAGACACCAAATACCATCCATTTTCTTCAGTTTTCTCCACGGGCAGTGCTTGTAGGATTTCATCAGGCCGTAAGGGAAGAGGTAAGAGTTGACTATTGCCGGGCCAACGGGATTGAGATCAACCGGCGGATTACGGGCGGAGGCGCCATTTTCTTTGATGAGAGCCAGCTTGGTTGGGAGGTCATCTGTGGTAAAGAATTTTTTGATTTGAAGGTTCCCAATGACAGGCTTTTCAGGATTCTATGCGAACCCGTGGTAACCGCCTTGAAATACCTAGGAATTGAATCCTCTTTCAGGCCAAGAAACGATATTGAGGTAAATGGAAGAAAGATCTCCGGCACTGGGGGCACGGAGTCCGAAGGGGCATTTCTGTTTCAGGGGACAATGCTCACTGACTTTGATGTGGACACCATGTTGAGGAGCCTTCGGATCCCAGTTGAAAAGTTGAAGGCCAAGGAGATTGATTCCGTCAAAGAAAGGGTCACGTGTCTCAAGTGGGAACTGGGGTATTGTCCTTCAATTGGCGAGATTAAAGAGGCCATAAAAAAAGGTTTTGAACAGCACCTGGGAATAAGGCTTGAGGCCGGGTGGTTGACCCCGGAAGAAGGGCGCGTGTTCCATGAAAAGCTCGAGTACTATCGCTCGGCACAATGGATCAACATGGTAAATCCCAAGTACCAGGTCCATGACGTGGTGCAGGCAGCTTACAAGAGTGAGGCAGGGCTGGTGAGATTCACGTTTGTGGTGAACCTGCAGAGGATGAGAATAAAGGATATTTACATCACCGGGGACTTCCTCTCCTTTCCAAGCCGGGCCCTTTTTGACATGGAGGCGGCATTGCGGGGCGGCCCCCTGACACGCCAGTTTCTGCACACGACGATAAACACCTTCTTTGGCCACGGGAAGATATCAGTGCCGGGTATGACGTGTGAGGACTTTCTCAAGCCTGTTGGCTTGGCGTTGGAAAAGGTGTCCATATCCAAGTTTGGCCTTCCGCTTGAGTATTGTAATCTTATTTCGGTGACTAACGGCACATTTGAAGAGGTGTTGCGGCGCAGGCCTTCGGTCCTGCTTTTGCCATATTGTTCTAAAGACCTGGAATGCGATTTAAGGTACAAGAAGGGTTGCCGCGTATGTGGAGACTGCACCATTGGTTCGGCCTGGGCCATGGGAAGAAGCAAGAAGATGAAAGTGGTTTGCATAACAAGCTTTGAGGATTTGATGGAACAATTGGAGAAAATGAGGGCAGCCGGTGTGAGTGCTTACATTGGATGCTGCTGCCAGCCATTTTTCACCAAGCATGTGGATGACTTTGAAAAGGCAGGTATTCCCGGTATATTGCTAGATATTGACAACACCACGTGTTACGAACTGGACCAGGCAAAGGAGGCCTATGCCGGGAACTTCGCCAGTCAAACGAATGTGAACCTTGATCTGCTTGATATGGTGCTGAACGCAAAGGTGATGTGATGGCCTTTGATTGTGACATTCTAGTAATTGGTGCTGGCCCTGCGGGAAGCTCGGCTGCGCTGGCTGCGGCCCGAGAAGGTGTGAGCGTATTGCTCGTTGAACGAGGCCAGACTGTAGGTGTACCAGTTCGTTGTGCTGAGTATATACCAAAGGCACTGCTTGGGGAACTCCCATTTTCTGATCGATCCTTTGTGGTTCAGCAAGTGGATTCCATGAGGACGATTCTACCTGATGGGGCAACGCACCAAACCAAGGCCCCTGGCCTGATGATTCAACGGGATCGATTTGACCGATTGTTGGCCGAGTCTGCAATAGAGGAGGGGGTGGAACTCCTGTTAGGTACCAGGTTTCTGGAGCCTAAAGATGGCTTCGTTGTGCTAAAGGGACCTGACGGATCGTTTTTTAGGATAAGGGCCAAGGTAATAATCGGTGCAGACGGGCCCCGTTCAAGCGTTGGAAGATGGATTGGATCTCCCGTAAAGCGCCTCATCCCCGCGATTCAAGTGAAGGGCCTTCTCACCGCTCCAATGGATCACACGGAGATCTATTTCAATCCTAAAATCTATGGAGGCTATGCCTGGGTTTTTCCCAAAGGTGGGGAAGCGAATGTGGGGCTCGCGGTTGTAAGAGGTAGCAAATGGTCGATCCCATTGAAGTCAGCTCTTGAATGGTTTCTTGATGTACTAAGAAGCAATGGCATAATAAAGGGAGAACCTCATAGTCTTATCGTGGGCTGGATTCCTGCTGAACCAGTGACCACTTCAGTGAAAAGAAACATGATATTGGTGGGAGATGCGGCAGGTCAGACCCATCCCATCACCGGAGCGGGCGTGCCCCAGGCCGTTATGTGTGGCAGGCTGGCAGGTTATTGGGCAGCTCGCGCAGTTATTGAGGATAACTTGAATTTGCTTAATAGATATGACAGAGAATGGCGTGAGGATTATGGAGATAGCCTTGAATGGGCATGTGAGCGAAGGGAACTTCTTGAGGCAAATTGGGAGAGATTGGCAGATATATTGCCTAAGTGTTGGGTAGCATTCAGAGAGTACTATGGGAGATCTTAAGGAACGGTTGAGAAAAGCTAGGGAGACGTCTTGGGCCCATTTAGGGAAAAACATCACCTTTTATCTGCCGGGGATGTTTAGATACAATGGCCTCAGAGGCGCTTATCCTGCAGTGTCCATAACTGGGGCGGACTGCCAGCTTCAGTGTGATCACTGTCAGGGTAAGATATTAGAGCCAATGCCTGCTGCTACAGAACCAGAGGGCCTTGTGGAAATTTGTAAAGCCTTGGCTGACAAGGGTAGCCTTGGAGTACTCATAAGCGGTGGCTGTGACAGGCAAGGGAGACTGCCTTGGAAGGATTTTCTGTCTGCCATTTATCAGGTTAAAAAGGACACTGGGCTCTATGTATCAGTACACTGTGGTCTCTTGGACAAAGATACAGCAAGAGGACTCAAGGACGCTGGAGTTGATCAGGCTCTGCTGGATGTGATTGGTGATGATGAGACGTACCGTAGCATCTATCATGTTGATTTCGGCGTTGGGGCCATTCGCCGAACTTTGGAGGCTTTGAACAATGCGGCGCTGCCTGTTGTACCACATGTGATATGTGGCCTCTATTATGGACGAATGCGCAGTGAAAAACAGGCACTGAAAATAATATCGGATTTTGAAATCGAGCAACTGGTAATAGTGGCCCTCATGGCGATTCGTGGCACGCCGGCAGGCACATCTCAAGGACCTAGCGCGGAAGAGGTGGCAGAGGTGATTGTGGAAGGGCGGAAATTGATGCCTCGGGTTCGGACTAGCTTTGGGTGTGCACGGGAGAGGGGAAACGAGAAGATGGAACTTTATGCCATTGATGCAGGGGTAAATAGAATGGCACTACCATCGGATGCTGCCATAGAGAGGGCCAAGGGCTACGGGCTTGACATCCGTTATCAGCGAACCTGTTGTTCGGTAAGTGCTGACTTTTCCGCTTCCACCTGGTGACGGTCCGGGGAATCTCCAGAACGGTCTTTCGTGTATATTGACAAAACACATACAAGGACCTAGTGTGATGGCATGAAAGTTGTGGAGTGGTCTGGGGGATGAGACAAAATGAGACTGAATAAAGAGGAGAAAGAGCTTTTACGATCTGTGGAGAAGGGCGAGTGGCGGAGCATTCCACAGTTAAACGAGCAGATAAAAAAGTATGAAAAGTATGCGCGCAATAGTTTTAGAAGATCCAAAAGGATAAATATAAGGATAACCGAGAGAGACCTGATAAACATTAAGAAACGTGCTCTTCAGGAGGGTATTCCCTACCAAACCCTTATCGCGAGCATTTTGCACAAATTCGCTACGGGCCAGTTGGGCGAGAAAGCGGAGCAGGCGTAGACGGATTGTGGGTCAAGAGATGAGCGGTGGATTGATTGAAAAGCAAGAAAGTCCCCAATACTTGCGTATGAGCCTAGCCGCTGCCATGACTCTGGGGTTTAAAAAGGGCCTGTTTTACCGGGGGGCCAGGTTATATTGTATCAATCTACTTTTGACCTATAATGATGGCTGCCTGGCAAGGTGTGCCTATTGTGGGCTTTCGAGCAAACGGCCAGGGATCTATAGTGATAAAAGCTTTATACGTGTTACCTGGCCCACATACCCTTTGGAGGAAATCATAGCACGGATACGTGAGCGGCGAGATCGGATTAAGAGGATTTGTATCTCAATGGTTACGCGCAAAAGGGCTGTCCAGCACACGATTGATGTATGTGGGGCACTCAGAACCTCGTTTGATATCCCTGTCTCGCTGTTGATTTCTCCAACGGTCTTAAGGAAAGAGGACCTTTTAGCGTTCAAGGCTGCCGATGCTGATAAAATTGGTGTTGCCATTGACTTGGCCACAGAAGAACTTTTTGACAGGTACAGGGGCAAAGGGGTCCGTGGCCCTCATAAGTGGGAAAGTTACTGGAGGTGCCTTGAAGATTCCATTGAGATATTCGGCGAAGGTAATGCTGGGTCTCATTTTATGGTGGGAATGGGGGAGACAGAGGAGCAAATGGCGCTGGCGATCCAGAGGGTAAGGGACATGGGAGGAAGGACGCATCTGTTTTCGTTTTTCCCAGAGCCCGAATCTACATTGGGTGATGTGCCACCACCCCCTATTGATCAATACAGGCGGATTCAGCTCGCCCGATATCTTATAGATAACAATATTTCTGATTGCTCCCGGTTTACCTTTGATACCGATGGCCGTATTGTGGGTTTTGGTCTAAAACGGGGTGAACTGGATGAGGTAATAGATTCAGGAGAGCCGTTTCGCACCAGTGGTTGCGAGGGATATGATGGACAGGTGGCGTGCAACCGTCCGTATGCCAATTCCAGGCCAGGTCCTGATATACGAAATTTTCCGTTTCCTCCCACAAACGAGGACATCCAGAGGATAAGGAGGCAGATGGGGTTGCCGTGTGCTAGTGAATGTGCCCGCGCAAGGGAGCTGAGTGGTATGGTTTCTTAATGTGATGCAAGAAAGAAAAGCCCCTGTGCGAGAGGTTCCGCAACAGGGGCTTTTCACTTAGGGAAAGGGTGAAGTGGATTTCGTTACTTGCCTTTTGGCAAAACCTCAGGGGGCTTGGTGGTATTGCCCGTGGCATTGGGAAAATCCAGTGCCCTGTAAGCCTTTCTGTTGTGTTTGATCAGGCCGTTGGCCTCTTCCATGAAGCTGACGAATCGTTTCTTGCATTCGTAAAAACCGTGCCACCATGCATAATCAGGGGCCATCATGGCGGCCCCCATCCTGGCCCGTCGGCCCTCGTGGTGCCACAGCTCGTAGTATTCCACTTCCACCTTTTCGTCGAAGAACTTACGCTTGTCCAGTAACCCTTTGGCATAGAGTTCGTCCAGTTTTGCCTTGGCGGGCTTGAAGTAAACCTCGTTGTATTCCTTTACCACACGATCTAGCTTTGCGTAATGGTCGTCCACCCACAGCTTTCCGTGGCATTGCATGCACACGGCCTTCATCTTGTCCCTTTCCACCTTCCAGTTGGTCTTGGCGGGAAAGGGCTTGAAGTTCTCGGGCCGCACGGTGAGAGGGGCCTGGATCTCCCAGGAGAGCCTTTCAGTGACGTCATGACTGGTGAGGACTGAACCCGCTCCGGACATGTGGCATGAGGCGCAGGTGGGACCGCGATAATCAACACCAGGTGTCCAGGTGCCGGGGGAGGCATTCCAATTGTACTCGTCGCCGTGGGCTGTATAAATGTCACCATGCTTGGATTCCATGTAGATCTCAATTTGGGGGTGGTCAGGCCCCAAGTGGCACTGGCCGCAGGCCTCCGGCTTCCGGGCTTCCATCACTGAGAACCGGTGTCGGGTGTGGCAGCTGGTACAGCTTCCTCTGCTGCCGTCGGGATTTATCCTCCCAACTCCCACATTAGGCCAGACATCCGGGGGAAGCTTGCCATCCTTAGTTTTCACTATTGTTCCGTGGCAGTGGAAGCACCCGGATACCCGTTCAAAGTCACTGTTCATTCCTTTGTTGAGCCAAGGATCAATCTTCCAGATGATTTCAAGGGTGTTGGCATGCTTACTTCTGGAATATTGTTTTGCCTCGTCGGGATGGCAGCGGGAGCAGTCCTTGGGCGTCACGACAGCGGTCACAGGGACCTTAAATTCTTTTCTCCCGAATAGCTGATCAGAGCGCTCATACTGCTTGTAATGTTCCTTGCTTACATCGGGATCAAATTCTTCGGCCTTATGGCAATCAATGCAAGTGATATTGGCCGAGGCATGGCGACTATGTGCCCAATCCACAAAGATGGCAGAACTTTCTTTTTTGTGGCATTCAATGCAGGCAATGCCCTCTTTTGGGATACTGCGCTCTATGCGATATTCTTTTTGTTTGGCCTGGTTGGGTGCTGTTTGGGCGGTTGCTGGACTGCCCATGGCTGTTAGGCTTATTAGGGATCCCATGGCGAATAAACCCAAAAAAACGCGCCTCATATCTTTCCCCCCTTTCCCTTTAGGTTCCTAAACCTCTATACATGCCTCTAAACTGTTTGTACTCGTAAATGGTCGTTGGGTTGTGTACCAAATTCTTATGGCAATCTACGCACCGCTTTTCATAGCGAGGGCGAGCGTACATTACGTCACGATGTGCCAGCATCGCTCCCCTTTTATCTGGAATATAAAGAAGGTTGCGGTGGCATTTGAGACACTGTTCATTTTTGAAAGAGGCATATGCCCTCTGACGCGCTTCTTGATGATCATATTTCCCGCCAATAAAGTGCACAACAATATCCTTAATTCCATGAGCGGTCTTGGAATAGAAGAAATTAAACGTGTCATGTGGTGCAGGAAGATGGCAGTCCATGCAATCGGCCACAAATCCCTGGCCGTTGTTTGCGTGGGTTGATGTTTTCCAGGTATTGTAAGCAAATTGGATTTCGTGGCAGGAGGCACAGAATTGTGGAGTGGATGTACGGACCATTGTGTAATAAAATACACTGAAAAGAGGGAAGGCAATAACCACGCCGATGGCAATTAGAAGGGCAGGCTTAAGGTACTTAATCATAGTGGGACCTCACAGGCTCAGGGTGGGCAATAAATCGTGGGCACCTTACTTAATACGGTACTTTACTAATGAAATTCTGGAATGTAAAGGAAAAGGGTAGCGGAAAGTCACAAGTTTGGTGGAAGCCTAGAAATGTGATAACAAGGTAAAGGAACACCAAGCGTTTCTCCAAACGGAAGCAACTGGAAATAGAGCTGAGATGGGGATGACTCGCTACAAGTAACCGCCTGACCTTCAGGCTCAGAATGTGGGAGGTATGATGATGAAAGTGGAATTCCAACCAATAGGCACTATACACACACCCTATGATGAAAGCGCCCCATACCAACCAGTAGAGGACAGCGAGGGAGAATTCAAAATAGTTCTGGAACAGTCCTATCAGGAAGGCCTTAATAAGTTAGAAAAGTTTCATTATATTTATGTAATATACTATGTGCATAGGCTGAGCCGTGCCCCTGAAATGCGTGTAAGGCCTTCGTGGGCGGGGGGAATGGAAGTAGGCTTATTTGCGAGCCGCTCCCCGGTCAGGCCTAACCCAATCGGCCTCAGCATCGTAAGGCTCAAAAGGATAGAGGGTAATGTAGTTTATACCTCAGGCCTGGATGTGTTTGACGGCACGCCTCTGTTGGACATAAAGCCGTACATAAAAGGTCTTGATTCCAAGGACGATGCCAACTATGGATGGATCAAAGACCTCGACGATAAGGATCACTTGCTCCTACACATAAAGGGAATTCCCCACGAATACTAATACTTAGCTTCACCACTGAAAATTCCACTTACAAATGGGCTAAGCCCAGCCGTTATGTGTGTGGGATCACTTGTTTCAAATTCGTCGCCTGGGGAGCTACACTCTTGAGGTACCATTGTTGAAGCAATCGAAGCGTAGACTTAGGTTACAAAGGAAGGGCTGAAACGGTCATTTCCTCGTAAATGGGCTATTTGCCTGCATTTAAAGGTCCCTTTTCGGTATATTTCTTCAACTCAACCATGGGAATTCCCAGGCAATACAGTACGTGGGAAATTTGGTCTGTCTTCAGGACGCCATCAGTTGTTACGGGCCCCTCCTTTGGTTGATAAGCAATTGAAAGGCCAGCGTCTTGTATGAATCCTGAACGCGGTGATCCATCGCCTATCGCTATTACTTGGTCGGGGTGGGCATGCTCCATGTTCATTATGAATTCCAGGATGTGGGCCTTTGACTCGTCAGTGATGAGCGGTTCCTCGAGCTCTCCTGTAAGTTTCCCATCCGCTCCGACTTTCAGGGTGTTGGCAAAGGCATAATCTACATCTACACCCTCAAAAAGCTTCTTCAAGACCACTTCAAGTCCGGAGGATAGTAAGGCAATCTTGAACCCCATGCTCTTGAGGATGCCCAGCAGTTCCACGGTGCCGGGATTCAATGCAAGTTGTTCAGCGAGTCGCTGCATTTCGGCATAGGGGAGGCCTTTGAGCTTGGCTGTATTGTTGATCAGGGTCTCCACACGAGGAGTCCTTTCGGGCAGTTGAACAGGCCTTTCTCCCTTTGCATGCAAGAGATGGTTCAGGGCCTGTAACATTCGAGCAATGGAGTTTTCCTGGATTAGGGCGGATTCCACGTCAAAGACGATTAGTTTTTTCATTTTCTTGTGGGCGGCCTCATCCTGTATCACTACGCTTTGGCCGAGTTGTTGGCAGATCTGCTTGAGGTCGGCTTTCAGTTGGACTATGGGGTCGTTCGTCTCGCCGGGTATTGATATACGGGATGTGTCAACCACCATTTGCATGGAAAAGAAATCCCCGCGAGCAATCATTCTGCAGTGTTCAATATTAATATTTCGCGATGCCAGGAGTCCTGAGACCTGTGCCATTATCCCGGGCCTGTCAATACCAAGAACGGTTATTATATAGCGGCCGGTGCTGGTTTCACTCACTGGCCTTTGAGAAGGGGTTTCCTTCAGAATGATCTTGAGACCTGTATCACGTTCAAGGGCACTAAGATTTTGAAGGATATCATCTAGGGTATGTGGGGAGTGGGTGAAATCAATCTCAAGGTATATGGCAAAGAGTCCCCTTCTACTATGCTCTTCCACGTCAACAATGTTTCCGCCCAGGTCAAAAATTCTCTCTGAGATTTTCCACACCAGCCCCGGGGCATCTAGCCCAATGGCTGAAAGAGTTAAGTTTTTGTCCTTGCGGTCCATATCTTCATCTCCCATATTTGATTTCGTTGTGAGTTGAAGATACGCTAACCCTTTTTGTCCATAAATACAAATAGTTCTTCTTCATAATATCTACCGTCTATGGTCTGGCCGGGAGGGAGCCTCATAAGCGTTTTGCTTTTAAGGAATTGCGTGAACCTTTTGTCAAGCTCCTCCAGCGAAGTATTTTCCCTGAACCACGATATTGGTACGTTTACGTTAATGGGGCGAGCGGGTATGACGTGGCGGGTGGTCTTGGGGGCAAAGCATCGATTTTGTTTGACCGCGTCTTCCACCATTTCTTTAGATATCTGGGGCGTCCAAACAACAACCTCTCTATCGCTAAGCCCATTGCAGAAGTTTCGCTCTTCGGCAACCTCGCATGGGACATACTCTGTGTTTATCCCTTCCCCCCTTATCTTGGTCTGAATTTTTTCCAACTGGTCATAGGCATCCGGCGCATTGCGTATTATATGGTTAGGAAAAGACAGGACAAAAAATCTAGCTCCCTGCTGGAGACCAAAGCTCAGAGGGGATCTATCGAGTTCTTGTTTCAATTCCTCCTTGGATCCCACCGGCTTGACTATTGCCCCATGACCACGAAATACTTCCACTAACAGGTTAATGTCTTTTACGTTTGTCAGAAGGCGGAACCAACACCTCACTTGGGTGTCTTTATGCATATAGTCAATCTTGCAAACGGGTATGAAAAGAAAGCCCAGTTTTTTAAAGGCAAAGGTGCGATGATGTCCATCGAGTATTATATTATTGGTTCCACAGATGATAGGGTTATGAAGATGGGCCCAGTTTTTGAGCTGAAGAAGGAGTTTTTCCGCAGCTTCAGGTATAACCCTTTCGTGCGTACGCAGGGAAGACACGGGTGCCGCCTCTAAGATTAGCTTTAAATCTTTAGTCTGTATCACAAACATTCTTGTGATCCTCAATGAATTCCTTTCCCCGAGGCGCCCCTATGCCTGATTCATCTTATGCTATGAGATTGTGGAGTTGTTCCATGATTTGGGCGTATTCATCGCCTGAGAAACAGAATTGGAGTTCCTGAAACTGCGAGCGCAACTTCTTGACCTCCTCCTTAACGTCTTGACCATTAGAGATTACGGCCTTCATCAATTCCGCCAGGACCTCAAAATCAGATGGCTCCATGCCAAAACGGGTCATCTCTGCCACCCCAAGTCGGAGGGCTCCTGAAACGGTGAATCCTTCTTCGTCAGGGCAGGCTTGGTAGTTGCAGATGATATTGTTTTCTTCCAGCTTCCTCGCCACTGAAGGACCCCGGCCATACCCGACCCGCAAAATCACCTGGTGCGTTTCGGTGAAATCCAGCTCAGGGTCACCGGCTACATCCAGATGGGCGTCGTGGAGCGCCCTTGCAAAGGCCTTTGCGTTTTCTATGACCTTGGGCTGGTATTGATCCTTAAAGTGGTTCATCTCATATGTAGCCACGAGTAACCCCAGGAGAGTTCCGAGGTGGTGGTTGGAAACGGAGCCCGGGAATGTCCTACGCTCTATGGCCTCCCATAGTTCGTGGCGAGGCTCATTGGGTTTCCAGGAAGTGGCTATGATACCGCGCTGGGTACCAAAAAAGGTCTTATGAGTAGAACCGGTTATGAGATCTGCTCCTTCCTTGAAAGGTTCCTGGAAATATGGGCCTATGAGGCCGAGGACGTGGGCCATATCGCACATCACCACCGAGTCCAGGCCATTTTCTGCCAAGAACCTGCAAACCTCGGCTACGGGCTCCTTGTGTATGAACATGCTCTTGCCGAAGACAATAAGCTGGGGCCTGTGTTGGTCAAGCAATTCAAGGGTTGCAGCCAGGTCGATTTTATAAGGGTTGTCTTTGAGGACGGGGAAGTTTACTACAGCCGGCCTATCCCAGTCCCTGGTCCAGGAGACAAAGTCCCGCAAGGCTCCCATGGGTTGAGCACTCAGGTGTCCTCCCTTGTTTATGTGGTTGTTCAGGACCATTTGGATCCTTCGAGGATCCGCCTTCCTGGAAAACCTGTTCATATAATCTACGAGGCCACTAAAAACGGCCATGTTGGCCAACTGGCCGCTTATGGGCCGGGCCTCCACTTCAGTGCAACCCAGGTAAGAGGCCATCTCCTCCTTTACCAGTTGCTCAACTTCCGCGATGAAGTCCGTTCCCTGGTAATAAAAAACTTCCATCTCTTCAAAGGCCTTGAGCTTTCTGTGCTCTGCGTATCTAAACGCTGGGTCCATGGTTGTAAGCAGTCTCACCATGGGGGAGGGGGTCATCTCGGAGGGGATGAGGTTAATGCATTGTCGCTGCCTCCACACAGTGTTTTCTATTGTTTTTTTAAGAAGGGTCTCAACTTTGTTAGGTATCCGGGTTGCAGTTGCAGTTGTCTGGGGTTTTGGAAGGACCGGGCGGGCATACGGTGGTGCCTCGCTTCTAAGGTGGTATGGGACAACCATTGCCTGTACCATCTTACCCCTGATTTCCACCTCCACCTCTTCCTTGTCGCCCAGTTCGGTATCAACGTAGGCCAGGCCAATGGCCCTCAAGAAATGCTTTTCGGTAATATTGGAAGAAAGGCCTTCTCCGTCAAATACCCAGGCAGGTACCATCGTCCCGCTGGTGACATAACCAATATGCCTATTGTCCTTGAATACCTTTGCTCCCTGACGTGCCACACCCTTTCCCAGCAACGCAAGGGGACGAATTTGGCGAGGCAGCTCATCAGTATTGGAGAAGTCTTCCCTTGCTATTTGTTGCAATGTTTTCCACTGCCTTTCCAGGGCCTCCCTTCCGACAAAATCACCCTTATGTTCAGAAAAGCTGACGGCAATGCGGGCTTGGGGAAGAGCCAGTACAGGGATTTCATTTCCCTCTTGATCTAACCCTAGCTCGTGTCCGTACAAGGGTAATGACGCCTCCAGCCTCAGGGTATCGCGTGCCCCGAGGCCAACCGGCCTCGCGCCATTTTCCACGAGCATGTTCCACAGGCTAGCCGCCCGAGAGCTATTCACAAAGAGCTCAAAACCTATAGGTTCTCCGGTATAACCGGTTCGGGATACCATCACGTCGTAATCTGATACCCTAATAACCGAGGCGGAATTCTTGAACGGCTCAGGTAGTTCACCATCCGTTAATATCTGCTCAAGGATACTGCGGGATTTTGGTCCTTGAATGGAGATCATTGCCAATTCATCAGTAAGGTCTTCCATTTCTACCCCCTCAAATCGGGGCAAATAGGTGTTGAAGAAATTCTTGTCCTTTTCAAGATTTGATGCATTCACCACCAGCAGATACTCACCTTTCTTGAAATGATAAAGAAAGGCATCATCCACAGCGCCTCCGGATTCGGTTGGCAATATGGTGTATTGGGCGGAGGTCCACTGGGACTCTAGTGCACGAACATTATTGGTCAATACGTGCTGGAGGAACTGCAGGGCTCTTGGACCACTGAACAATAAGCGCCCCATGTGGGAGACATCAAACAGGCCAGCATGCCTGCGTGTTGCGAGATGCTCGTCTATGATCCCTGTCTTGTAGTTGAGTGGCATGGACCACCCTGCGAATTCCACCATGTTGGCACCATGGGATATGTGCTGTGGGTAAAGAGGTGTGCGTTTTGGTTGAGCCATGAGATGCCCTCCTGAGCTGTGTATTGTACATTCGCTATACTTATTTGTTTTCCGTATTAGGCCTAGCCTTCCATAAGGGTGATTTGAAGGAGAATGGTAGCAGATAACTAATATTTCCGCAATAAATTTGTCAAAAAATGTAGAATACTTCAAAAAATGAAAAAGATATTGACACAATACACAAAACAGGCCATATTATTCCGTAATAACCCCCCTAATCTAAACCATTTAGGGTGTATATAAATAGGCCATGAAAATAGATGATACCAATATTGCCATCATCAAACTCTTGCGAGATGGGCGGAGGTCTTTTAAAAATATTGCAAAATCCCTTGGGGTGGCAGAAAATACGGTCCGGTCTAGGGTCAAGAAGCTGGAGCAAGAAGGGGTCTTGGAGGTGACAGGGCTGGTAAATCCTGAAGCGTTACCAAGACACAGGGCCATCGTGGTGGGCGTGAAGCTTAAGACCATGGATTTGGTGAAAAAAGGGGAGGAGTTCAGCAAACTCAAGGGCGTAGTCGCGGTTAGTGTTGTTACGGGCCGCTATGACCTTATGCTGCTGGTGCTGCTCAACGATGCCTTTGGGCTGCTGGAGTTTTATACCGAGGAGGTTTCCAAGATTAAAGACGTGCAATCCGTGGAAACCTTTGTGGTTTACAAGAGTTACAACCTTAAGGTTCCATATATATTGTAGCAGGAGGCACATGGCTTGAGGCGCGAGGTATAAGCGAGAGGATCGGGTAAGTTTTGTGTTGATATCAAAGCAATGGAGGCTTCGGCATGAAAGAATTAGAAGAATTGGTGATTTCCGAGGATGTTCGATACACAAAGGACCACGAATGGGCCAAAAGGGAAGGGGAATTGGTCAAATGTGGCATAAGCGATTATGCTCAAGACCAGCTTGGCGATATTGTGTATGTAGAACTGCCCCAAGTAGGAGATGAGTTTGAGCAAGGCAGTGAGTTCGGGACGGTTGAATCCGTTAAGGCAGTTGCTGAGCTTTACATGCCTGTGAGCGGAGAGATTGTTGAAATCAACACGGCCCTTGAGGATTCTCCGCAGCTGGTTAACCAGGACCCATACGGCGAAGGTTGGATGATAAAGGTCAGGCTAAAGGACTCCGCAGAACTGGATGGGCTTATGAATGCTGAGCAATACAAAGAGATGTTAAAGGGTCTTTAAAACATGCGATACTTGCCACATACTGAAGAAGACACACAAGAAATGCTGGAGGTAATAGGCGTCTCTAGCTTGGACGAGCTTTTTCGGCGAGTGCCCGCTTCTTGCCGACGGCAAAGACCTATGGATTTGCCACCGGCCTTGACTGAATGGCAATTAAAGCAGCACATGATGGAGCTGGCAGGTCGGACAAGCCCTGCCGTCAACAAAGGGATCTTTCTTGGGGCCGGCAGCTATGATCACTACATACCGGAAGTGGTACCTTATCTATTGCAGCGCTCTGAATTCGTGACTTCCTATACTCCATACCAGCCGGAGATAAGCCAGGGGACCCTCCAGGCCATATATGAGTACCAGACCTTTATGACCAGGCTCTTGGGAATGGAGGTAAGCAATGCCTCCCTCTACGATGGTGCCACTGCCTTGGCAGAAGCTGTTTTGATGGCGATTAGATTCACAAAGAAATCCAAGGTCTTGATCTCCAATTTGATTCATCCTCACTACAGGCAGGTTTTGAATACATATGTCAAGCCCGCTGGCTACGAGCTCATTGAGCTTTCACGTGGAGAGGATGGAAGCACGGATCACTCAATGATTCCTGAGGCAGAGGACGTGGCAGCAGTGGTGGTACAGTCACCAAATTTCTTTGGATGCATTGAGGATCTAACTGCCTTTGCTGAGATTGCCAGAGAACGCGAAGCGCTTTTCATATGTTGCTTTACTGAACCGCTGGCCTATGGTCTGTTAAAAGACCCAGGGAGTCAGGGGGCAGATGTTGCCTGCGGGGAAGGGCAGAGTTTTGGGATCCCCAAATCCTATGGCGGACCAGGTCTGGGGATCTTTACCACCAAGATGAAATACGTACGCAATATGCCCGGACGCTTGGTGGGTAAGACCGCTGACCTGGAGGGTAAAAGGGGTTTCGTCCTCACCTTGGCCACAAGGGAGCAACACATCAGAAGAGAAAAGGCAACGTCAAACATTTGCACCAACAATAATTTGTGTGCACTGGCCGCCACCATTTATCTGGCAGCACTGGGGGGCACCGGATTGCTTAAACTGGCTCAGCTTAACTATGACAAATGCGAGTACCTCAAGCAAGCCATGGCGAGAACAGGGGTGGAGCTTCCTTTCAGGGCACCCACGTTCAACGAATTCGTGGCGAAGGTGGATGGCCTTTCCGAAAAGTATGATCAGCTGCTGGCCAAGGGCATCGTTGCCGGTCTTGATCTGTCTGCCTATTATCCTGACCTTGAGGGACATTACCTATTTTCTGTTACCGAGACAAAGTCAAAAGAGGACATGGACAAGCTGGTAGAGGAGATCTCATGATAGAACAAAAGCTGGGGACAAAAGGACTTGTTATCAACGAACCGCTTCTCTGGGAAAAAGGCCGCAAGGGGCGTGTTGGATTTTCATTGCCACCGCGGGACGTGCCCGAGCAGGCCTTGGATGGGAAGCTGCTGAGAAAGAGTGTCGGCCTTCCAGACCTCAGTGAAATTGATGTGGTGCGCCACTATACCAGGCTTTCTCAATGGAACTTTGGTGTTGATACTGGAACGTATCCCTTGGGCTCTTGCACCATGAAATACAATCCAAAGGTAAATGAGAAGATGGCGGCATTGGAAGGCTTCTGTCAGGCCCATCCCCTTTTGCCTCCGCATATGAGCCAGGGCGCCTTAAGGCTTATGTACGAATTGCAGAACATGTTGGCCGAAATTTCTGGAATGGACGCGGTAACGCTGCAACCTGCAGCCGGCGCCCATGGAGAGCTCACGGGGATGCTTCTTATCCATGCGTATCTCAAGAGCAAGGGACAGCGCAGACACAAGATATTAATTCCTGATACCGCACATGGTACAAACCCGGCAAGCGCTGCCCTCTGTGGCTTCAGTCCTGTGGTAATAAGGTCTAGCGAGCAGGGGATACTCTTGCCCGAAGTGGTTGAAGATCTCATGGATGAGGACACCGCAGGAATCATGATAACAAATCCCAACACCTTAGGGTTGTTTGAGGAGAACATTGTTGAGATCGCCCAGATCGTTCATGGCAAAGGAGGCCAGGTTTATTGTGATGGGGCCAATATGAACGCCATGATGGGAATAGTGGATGTGGGCGCGATGGGTGTAGATGTTCTACATTTGAACCTCCATAAGACCTTTTCCACTCCCCACGGAGGAGGCGGGCCGGGCTCGGGACCGGTATGTGTGAAAGAGCACCTTGAGCCTTTTCTGCCTGTACCAAGGGTTGTTGAAAAGGATGGCAAATGTGAACTCTCCGAGGAGTTTCCCAATTCAATAGGGCGCCTACACAGCTTTTACGGAAACTTTGGAGTGATGATTAAGGCTTACTCTTATATATTGAGCATGGGGGCAGAAGGGTTAAAGAAGGCCAGTCAACTGGCAGTGCTGAATGCGAACTATATTAAGGAACAGCTCAAATCTGTTCTTCACTTGCCTTATGATAGGCCCTGCATGCACGAATGTGTGTTTTCAGATAAACACCAGCGAAAATATAAAATTACGACACTGGATATGGCCAAACGCTTGATTGACTATGGTTATCATCCACCTACCATCTATTTCCCCCTTGTGGTCAACGGAGCGATAATGATCGAACCAACAGAGACCGAATCAAAAGAAGAGATCGACCACTTCGTAGAATGCTTCAGGGCCGTTATTGAAGAGGCTGAAAAAAATCCGGAACTCCTGCACCAAGCCCCCAGTATAACAAAGGTTAAAAGGCTTGATGAAGTTGGGGCTGCGAGAAAGCCATGCCTGGCAGGCTAGCGATCGAAGGTAATAAGACCAATCAATGGCTGCTTGCCTCTTTACCCTTGTCCCCCTATGAAGAGATCTGGGAACTCCAGAAAAAGATAGTGGAGGCCAAGGTCAAGGGGATCCTTTCCGAAAATGTTGTGCTGGTCCTCGAGCACAAGCCGGTTTTTACCCTTGGAAAAAGGGGCAACCGCAATCACCTCCATGTTTCTGAAGCATTCTTGCGCAAACAGAACATACCCTTGGTGCATGTGGAAAGGGGTGGTGATGTGACATTCCACGGCCCGGGGCAGTTGGTTGTGTATCCAATTGTTGATCTTCGGGCTGTGGGAATCAGGGTGGTTGATTTTGTAGAGCGTTTGGAAGAGGTGATGATCAGGGTGGCCCTTGAGCTGGGCATTAAAGCGAGTCGGAATCCTGCAAACAGGGGCATTTGGGTCGGGCCAAGGAAATTGGGTAGTATTGGAATCGCAGTCCGCCATGGAGTGACATTTCATGGACTTGCACTTAACGTGAATGTCTCCCTTGAACCGTTTTCCTGGATCAACCCATGTGGCTTGCAAGGCGTGTCCATGACCTCTCTTTCCGAGCTGATTGGAGAAGAAGTTAATATGGAGCAGGTGAGACGTTTTGTCAGTAAGAATTTGGGTGCCATTTTTGGTGTTGACATGTTTGAGCTTTCAGCAAGTGTCCTCAGGGCGCGATTAGTGCGCAAACCACCTTGGTTGAGGACAAGGCTTCCCAATACTGCTACCTTTGGAAGGGTTAACAATATTCTGCGAGGGGCAGGCCTTCACACAGTCTGTGAAGAGGCCCTTTGCCCAAACAGGTGGCAGTGCTATTCGCGCAATACCGCGACGTTTTTGATTTTGGGGGACTGCTGCACGCGCAATTGCAGCTTTTGTGCTGTTCGCAGCGGCGTCACCCAGCCGCCTGACCCGGAGGAGCCTCGTAGGGTTGCAGAATCAGCGGCGGAACTAGGACTTGATTACGTTGTGGTTACCTCTGTGACCAGGGATGACCTTGCTGATGGAGGGGCCGGGGCCTTTAGAGAGGTGGTGGCCCGTATTCGAGAGAGGTTGCTCAGGGCACGGATAGAGCTCTTGGTGCCTGATTTCAGGGGGGATAAAGAGGCACTAAGGACGGTGGTATCAGCCAGACCTGATGTGTTAAATCATAATGTGGAAACCGTTCCGCGGCTCTATGGGAGGGTTCGCCCTGGGGCAAGCTATACGCGGTCCCTGGAGGTATTGAAGGCGGCCAAGGAAATTGACGGAGGGGTAGTTACCAAGTCAGGCCTGATGCTGGGCCTGGGAGAAAAAGACAGGGAGATAGATCAAGTGCTCTCCGACCTTCTGGATGTTGGGTGCGACGTTATTACTTTGGGGCAGTATTTGCCGCCCTCTCCGGCTCACATAAAGGTTGCACGCTATGTCAGGCCAGAGGAATTTGAGCGGTGGAAAGAAAAGGCTCTGGGTATGGGATTCAAGGCAGTGGCCAGTGGTCCCTTGGTAAGGAGTTCCTATAGGGCAAAGGAATTGTATGAACAGGTTCGAGGATCTGAGAACCAATACCATCAGACACTGGGGAAAATGGCATGAAATATTCAGAGGCAAAGGCACAGCAACGCTTGGCCCCTCAATATCATGACAGAGGCGCTTTCAGGGATTCACGAAATGCTAGGTGTGGGCACGTTGTTCACGGACGAAGAGGGCAAGCCCGTGGTACACGTACATGCTGCAAATGGAAGGGGTGACTCGACCAAGACAGGTTGTATTCGGCGTGGGGTGGTTACCTGGCAAACAGTGGAGGTGATATTGTACGAACTGAAACAGTGCAGTGCAAAAAGGGTCTTGGACAGGGATCTTGGATTTAGCTTGTTGCAGCCCTAGGCAAGCAGACATTGGTTGCTTGCGTTGACACAGACCCCTGCTCTTATGTCTCCTGGGCGAGTAAACCGCTGCGGGAGGTTTATGGTCAATTGATTAAAGATATTGCCAGAGTGGTGGAAAGGGAGGAGAGTAATTGAAATGCCTGAGCCATTGCTTATAGAGATTCCACAGGAAAAGGCAGGATTCAATGGGTTCATAGGTGCTTGGTTGATCCAGGATGGACCTACTGTACTAGTGGACGTGGGACCAGCGAACACCGCGGACCTGCTAATAGCTAAACTAGAGGACCTTGGGATTTCGAGACTAGATTATGTATTTACAACTCACATTCACATTGACCACGCTGGCGGCCTCGGCCCGATACTGTCAAGGTACCCTGAGGCTATGGCAGTCTGCCACGAAAAAGCCATCAAACATGTGGTAGAACCGCAAAGGCTGTGGGAGGGTAGCCTCAAGGTGCTAGGAGAGATAGCAAAGATGTACGGGCCCCCCCAGCCTGTGGCATCCAAAAGGATTATCCCGCACCCCCAGTTAAAGTTAGAGAACTTACTAATAGTGGATACACCAGGCCACGCACCTCATCACCTTTCTTATCAGTACAATGGAAGGTTGTTTGCAGGTGAGGCTGCAGGGAATTACTTGACTTTTAATGGTAAAGATTACCTGCGCCCAGCAACCCCGCCGAGATTTTTCCTGGAAATGTTTATATCATCCATAGACAAGCTTCTTGAGTTACCTGACCAACCAATATGTTATGCGCATTTTGGTGTTGCGCCAAGTTCCCGCACCATGCTTGAGAGGTTCAAGGCCCAGATTCTTTTTTGGGCTGATCTCATCAATAAGGAAATGAGGAAGGGGGGGGATAATTTACTGGACAGATGCGTGGAAAGGCTCCTGGCAGAAGATAAAAATCTTAGTGCCTTTGAGGAAATGGACCCTGATACGAAGAGACGTGAACTAAACTTTATGGCCAATGCCATGAAGGGTTTTGTTGGATATTTTCAAGATAATGATTGAAAAGAGAAGCTAAATGTTTATCATTTAAGTATGGAATAATTAAGGAGTGGACCTGAAGAACATGACGGGAATTAATAACCAAGCAGAGAAGGCAAATTTCCGCTATTTGCTAGAGGCAGATGGGGCAGAGCGCTTGGAAGATAAGCTAAAGATAATCGATGCGTTCCTGGGCACAGAGGATCACATTACTTTAGAGGATCTGCGAAGAATCCTAAGGGAAAGAGGCTGTGACTATGGATCTGATTTCGTAATGCAAACCCTGAACCGGATGGTAGAATTGGGCTTTGCACAAAGAAAGAAATTTGAAGGTCAGCCTATTCGCTATGAACACAGGCACTTGGGTAAGCACCACGATCACCTTGTGTGCACAAAGTGTGGCAGGATCATTGAGTTTGAAGAGCCAGAGATCGAGCAGCTTCAGGCAGAGGTAGCACGAAGGCACGGGTTTCAGATGCTACAACATAAAATGGAGATATATGGGCTATGTTCCGATTGTCTTGCAAAAAGGAAGCCCCTGATGCCGCTTACAATGGCAAAGGCCGGCGAGCGGGTGGTTGTTACAGACATAGCGGGAGGAGTTACCGCAAGGGGCCGTTTAGCGGCTATGGGTTTGAGGAGGGGTGATCTTTTAGAGATAATAAGCAATGACGGAAAGGGAAGACTTGTGCTGGCCCATGACTGCACCAGGCTGGCCCTTGGAAGAGGAATTGCACATAAGATTTTGGTTACCACCTCTGACAAACCAGAAGAAGCGGTCTGTGAAAAAGGAAAGTCCAGGTGACGGTTTTAGGCCACCTTCTGTAACCACTGTCTCAACTTGTCGCGGACGGATCTCATAAAATTTTCTGCAGGGCTCCGCCTGTTATAAAGAGCTCTTTCACGCCTTGTTACCATTTCAGGAACATGGCGGAGTTTCATTTTGATCACCGCCATTTCATCGTCCCTGATTAGTCTGTCATAAATCTTGGTCAGTGGATAAAACTTACACTCGCTCGAGGAAACTGATGCAGCCCAGTCCAATATATAGGGGTTACCATCGGAGGCGACAATTACATTGGGTGTTCTTTTTAGGTCACAGTGGGCTATACCGCGTTTGTGAAACGCATCTATAAGGTCCTTGAGCTTTTCGAAGAATGACGGGGGAAGATGCCCTTCTTTTTCAATCTGTTTAACAGTCTTGCCATCGATGAATTCGGTTATGATGGCAAGTCCGTCTAACACACCGTAATACCTTGGTATCCCTTTAATTCGGCCTAATCTTCTGTAGGCCTTAGCCTCTCGCCATATGAGAAATCGCCCGAAGAGATTTCTATAAAAGAATCTGTTGTGGCTAAAATCCTTGACAACCAGCCTTTTTCCCTCTTGCTCCACCAGCCATATTATGGGGCGAGTACTGGTGGACGGCCTAAGGACCTTGGTGGATTTCTGTGGTAAATTACCTAGCGTGAAGTATAGACACATCTCAGTCCGTATAGTACTTGAAGTAGGCTGCACACGTCCCTTCGCTGGAGACCATACAGGGTCCAATAGGGGTTCTGGGAGTGCATCTGGTGCGAAAAAGTTTGCAATCAGGAGGCTTAACAGACCCCTTTAGGATTTCTGCACACCGGCAGCCCGGGGGATCTTCAGCATGAGGAACCTCCAAGTCAAACCTTGTTCTTGCATTGTGCGTCCTATATTCGGGGCGGATGGCAAGTCCGCTGTCGGGAATAATGCCAAGCCCGCGCCACGGGGCATCACACGGCTCAAATATGTCATGCATGAGCTTTAGCGCCTGTTGATTGCCAGAGGGTTGGACGCCCCTCACATATTGTATCTGAACTTCGGCTCGTCCACCCCTTAATTGTTCTGCCAACATCAATATTCCCTGGAGGATATCTACAGGTTCGAATCCTACCACAACACACGGGGTATTGTAATTGGTCACTATTTCTTCGTACGCAGAGGTGCCTATCACGGTGGTCACATGACCTGGGCAGATGAAGCCATCAATGTGAAGCTGGCCGCTTTGTAGCAATGCGTGCATGGCAGGGGGAAGAAGTTTGTGAGCAGAAAGTACACAAAAATTTTCAATGCCATTATCGCTAGCTGTCTTTATGGAAGCGGCGACAGTAGGTGCTGTTGTTTCAAAGCCAATGCCTAGAAACGCTACACTCTTGTCGGGGTTATCTTTGGCGATCTTAAGGGCATCAAATGTAGAATACACGACCCGTACGTCAGCACCCTGAGCCTTTTCTTCTTGTAAAGAAGACACCGTACCAGGCACGCGGATCATGTCACCGAAGGTGGTGACTATGACATTTGGCGTCCGTGCGAGCTTAACAGCGCAATCCACTTCTTCAATGGATGTTACACACACAGGACATCCAGGCCCCGAGATGAGTTCCACAGCATCGCCTAAAAGGCTCCTTATTCCATGCTTGAATATTGCCATGGTGTGGGTTCCGCATATCTCCATAAGCCGAATTGGCGTGGTAACTGCCTCCTTTATTCGTTTTACCAATGCCTGAGCTAGTTCTCTATCCCTGTACTCGTCCATGTATTTCATAGCGACCTCATTCAAAATTTCCTTTTTTGCCAGAAGCCTTTAGGCCTGCGAAAACTGCTTGCCCCAGTGAGAGTCCTCCATCATTTGAAGGTACTAATCGGTGGGAATACACAGTAAAGCCCCTAGAACCAAGGGCTCGATGGAGTCCAAGGAGCAATGTAGCGTTTTGAAATGACCCACCACTTAACACTACCTCTGACAACCCCATCTCACTGCGGATGTCAGAAGCCACATCCGTAAAGAGATTGATAAGGGAATTATGAAACCGACTGCTGATTACACCAGCAGGCGTTCCTTTGATTATGTCTTCTACCACTGAACGAATGAGATCACGCATTTCTAATATCCTCATCCCTTGGTCTATGCTAAATGATACAGGATAGGTTCCGGAGGCTTTCTTGGTTTGACACATCTCAAGCTCAATGGCGGCCTGACCTTCGTAAGCGATGGTGTCTCGAAGGCCTAGCAACGAGGCTATGGCGTCGAACAGCCTCCCGCAACTGGAGGTAAGAGGTGAATTTATTCCATTGACGGCCATTGTCAATACATTCTTTGCCTGCTTACGGTTCAGGCGAGACGCATACGGTATGGGAAGATCAAAAAGCCCCTCGCCAAAGGATCGGTAAAGATACATCAAGGCCATACGCCAGGGTTGCTTTGCGGCCATATCGCCGCCTGGCTGCGGAATATAGTCGAGGTGAGCTACTCTCTTATAACTAGTTAAATCTGCCACGAAGAACTCACAGCCCCATATCTTTCCGTCTTCTCCCATGCCTGTGCCGTCCATGGCAAGGCCTATTACAGGCCTCGTCAGTCCATGTTCTGCCATGCAGCTAACAATGTGGGCGTGATGGTGCTGCACTATGATTACAGGACACGTATTCTGGCTCTTGGCGAATCTGGTGCTCAAGTAATCCGGGTGCAAATCGCAGGCCACCACCTCAGGGGTAATTTCCAGTATGCGCTGGAGGTGTTGGATGGTCAATTCAAAGAACTTGTATGTCTCCAAATTCTCCATATCCCCTATATGTTGACTGAGAAAGGCCCTGTTTCTTTTTGTGAGACAAACAGTGTTTTTGAGTTCCGCACCTACTGCTAGGGCAGGGGCGAGGGGAGAAATCCTGGTAGAGAGAAACACGGGGACAGGAACATAGCCGCGTGAGCGTCTTATCTGCCGAGTCAGTCCGCCTACGACCCTCACCACTGAGTCGTCGCTTCTGAGGTAAATATCGCGGTTATGGATCAAAAAGTAATCAGCAATGTGGCCAAGGTTTTCGAATGCGGCCTTGTTATCAATATTAATTGGCTCTTCTGTCATGTTACCACTAGTCATTACAAGGGCCCTGTAATTGCCCTCCATTAGAAGGTAGTGCAAGGGGGTATAGGGGAGCATAATCCCAAAGTATTTGTTTTTTGGGGCGACCTGGGGAGAAAGCCCATGACTTCGTTTTTTTCTTAGAAGGACGATGGGCCTTTGCATAGATGTGAGTATCTTGGCCTCTTGATTATCAATATAGGCCAAACGCCGGGCTGTATCCAGATCCCTTACCATAATGGCCACAGGTTTTTCCTCTCTGTGTTTTTTCCTGCGCAGCCTCACGACAGCCTTATGATTAGAGGCATCCACGGCCAGATGGAAGCCTCCTAATCCCTTTATGGCGAGGATATTTCCCTGTTCAATAAGGGAGATGGTTTTTCTAATAGGGTCATTACAGACGATTTTTCTACCGCTGGCATCATGGAGGCTAACCTGGGGCCCGCAGTCCCAACAGGCATTGGGCTGGGCATGGAATCTTCTATTGGAGGGATCATCGTATTCTTCCTGGCACAACGGGCACATTTGGAAGACCTTCATGGTGGTTGTGGCACGATCATAAGGTATGTCTTGGATTATTGTGTATCTGGGACCGCAGTTTGTGCAATTGATGAATGGATAACGATAACGTCGGTCATGAGGATCAAACAACTCCTTCAGACAATCAGGACATATGCAAACATCAGGTGAGATGAGGGTGGAGCGCTCCTGGCCGACTTGACTTTTTCTAATTTCGAAGCCGTGCTCTTTTTTCGGAGGAATTTCTTTCCAATCCACTGAGGAAATATAAGCTAGGGGAGGAAGGCAAGACATTAAGGCGTCACGGAATTGGCTTATGTTGCTGTCTTCCCCTTCTACTTCAAGAACAACACCAGTAGGTGTATTGGTCACATAACCGCTTAGCTCATAACGTTGTGCCAATTTATAAACAAATGGCCTGAAACCGACGCCCTGGACAATGCCCTCTATGGCACCTTTATTTCTCTTAAGCATTACCAGCCAGGGATGCCTTTCTGTGTTCTACGGTTTCTTTGAGCCAATCAAACCAATCTGTCAATCCCTCACCGGTCTTGCAAGAGATTTCGAAAATGGTCAGTTTAGGGTTAATTTTTAGTGCTTCTTCCTTTATTCTTTCAAGACTACAATCCACATAGGGCAAGAGGTCTATTTTATTTATGAGCAACACGCTCGATTCATGAAACATCAAGGGGTATTTCGATGGTTTGTCGTCCCCTTCGGTTACGCTTAATATCATGGCCTTAAAGTCTTCGCCAACCTTGAATTCCGCAGGACAGACCAAATTTCCTACGTTTTCAACCACAAGAAGGTCCATGTTATCAAAATCAAATTCCCCAAAGGTATCTCTGATCATATTTCCGTCCAGATGGCAGGCCCCTCCAGTGTTTATTTGAACTACGGGGATTCCTTTATTGGCAATTCTTTCGGCATCCTGCGAAGATTGTATATCGCCTTCAATAACTCCAAGGCGCAATTGGTCCTTAAGGGCGTCAATGGTTTTCTCAAGAAGGGTTGTCTTTCCGGCCCCTGGTGAGCTCATCAGGTTCATTACAGTCAACCCCTTTTCGTCGAATAAGGATCGGTTTTGCTGAGCAATGCGTTCATTTGCCTCCAGGATATTTTTTACCACAGATACCTTCATAAGTTTCCTCCCAAACTAAGAAATATTTGACGAGGCTTCATATGCAACCTCCATCATCTTAACTATGAAGCGCAGGGTATAATTTTTATTCAATTTCCATCTCTACAATGGACAGTTCATCTCCTGATATGGTTTTAATATCAGTGCTTTGACAATATGGGCATGCAAAGGCATAATTTTCAATCTCGAATTCCTTTCCGCAGCCATTACAATAGCCCATGAGGGGGATTACCTCCATTATGAGTTTTGCTCCTTCCAATTCAGTTCCGTTAGTCATTATCTCAAAACAAAAGGAAAGAGAGTCAGGAACAATGGCCGTTAGTTGGCCGATGTGTAAGCGCACTGATCGCAAGACCTTAGCATCGTTTTTGGCCATTTCTTCCTTTATTATTTCCAGCAGGCTTTGCGCAATGGACATTTCGTGCATTGGCTCATACCCTTGATTAACCTTCTCTTAGGGCTACTATGAGGGAGTTTACCTTTTGTCTTGCGTCATTAAATATTCCCGAGAGGTTAAGAGAGTGATTTGCAAAGATGCTACCGGGGTCTCCATTGAATACGATAAGGGGCTCGAAATTGCACCTGCCCAGGTCCTCGAGGATCTTGTCCACCAGGATGAGAGAATTCTTGTCCGTAAGGACGTTAATGAAATCCACTCGAATTGCCTTAAAAGATTCATTCAGAGCATAAGCCACTCCTTGTGCATAATAAAAATTGTCATCTATCTTGTACCAAGGGATGTTGACCTCCACCAGTTCCTTTTCTTCCTTTTGGCCTTTTTCTGCCTCCAGAGCCAGCACTTCTCGGATGTCATGAGGTGCGTGGATTAACCGGGTGTTTACCCCTCCCATTAAGGATGCATACTGGCTGAGTAGCTCTATTAAATTGTCTGCCCTCGGGTAAAAGGATGATTCGCCTTTTTGGAGGTTCCGGTAATACCTTTCCAGGTTATCATAGGCCTCTTTCCACTTGCTCTCTGCAGAAGGAAACCACCATTTGAAGGGGTCGTTGGAAAGGGCGTTAAAGGCCTTCTCCACCAGCGGGTCCAGCTTATCAGTGGTTCTCATCCGGGAAAGGTTGTCCCTCAAGACCCTCACGTTGTAACGTACCACCTCCAGTTCACCCAATTGAAAATTGGGCATGTTGTCGAGTAACACGGTGGGCCAGAAAACATCATTGGGCATCCAATTGTCTAGCATTTGGGCAATAAGGGCCTGGTTTGTCCGGATAAATAAGGAACCCTTTATGGCCTTGTTGTAATTTGTGACATTAAGTGGTTTTGGCTTGACGGAATTTATGGCCATGTCTACCAGAACAACCACGCCAAGGACAATGATCAGGATGACGATAAGAACGGCCCTGGTCTTCTTCGATCCTTGATCCTCTCTCTTGTTTTGCTTCATCGTTTCACCTCTCAATTAGGATACGCACTCTTGCATGGAAAACCTTCATTGCAGATTGCACAGCAGTACCGATCACGTCCACTGGGTGACAGATCACTAGCACAAAAATGGAGCCCTTAACCCCAAGGCATTCTAAATGCCAAACCAGCGGATTGTCAATAAGCAAGGCCTTAATGGAAATTCACCGGGGATAGGGCCTCACAGAGGGGAAAAGCGTCTTATCGGTATGGGGAATAAACTTGGCAGCGCTAAAAAGATTCATGAATTCCTGGTTAACATTAAGCTCCAGGTAGGTGATTTTGTCCCTGATCTCGAAGCACTCTTGTCTGGCCTCTTGAGACAGTAAAGCCAGGGTGGCCCCTTGCAGCGAGGTGTTTCCCAGCGGAACATAGGTTTCCAGTGGCAGGTCCGGTATCATGCCTAATGTAATGGCAGAGCGCGGATCTATGTAGGAGCCAAACGTTCCTGCAATAAAAAACTTGCCAATATCGTGGATGTCAATATCAACGGTCTTGGTGATGGTAGTAAGAATGGTGTACATGGCCGCCTTTGACCTTATCAGGGAATCAATATCCGGTTGGCTTAGGGTGAGAGGCTTGCCTGTGGCCGATTCATTGGCGTGAACCACTACGAAGTGGTTGATTCCTTCAATCTGAATGAGGCGTTCGCCGCATCTGGAAGCCACGAACTTGCCCCTAAGGTCAATCATGCCCGCCAGGAACAGTTGGGCCACCAGGTCAATTAGACCGGACCCGCAGATTCCAACGGGTGGGAGATCTTCAATGGTATGATATTGTATTTCCAGTGTTTGGGGGTCAATGGTTACCTTATCAATTACGCCGGGCCCGGCCATCATACCCATGGAGGCCACCCCTCCTTCGAGGGCAGGGCCTGCGGCTCCTGCGCAGCCCATTAACCAGTCCTTGTTTCCCAAAACCACCTCTGCATTCGTTCCTACGTCCACCAAGAGGCAAATTTCATCCATGTGGTTCATTCCTGATGCCAAAATACCAGCAATGAGGTCACCCCCAAAGTAGCTGCCAACGTTTGGAAGGGCAAAGACGGGGGCCCTTGGGTTGATATTGATCCCCAGCTCTTGCGCTGAAATTATCTCTGGCCTGTTTACCACTGGAATGTATGGCTCCCGGCATATCCAGTACGGATCCAATCCCAGGAAAAAATGGGTCATCGTTGTGTTACCTGCCACGGTGAGAGCCAATATTTCATGGGGGGCAAGGGCAAGTTCAGAGGCCACACCGGAGATCCTTTCATTTAGATGGGTTATGAGCATTTGTTGAAGGTCTGCAAGGCCCTCTGGCTTGGAGGCATAGTGAATACGGCTCAAGATATCGGTCCCGATTTTTATCTGTGGATTGTGAAAAGATATCTCTTTGGCAATATGGCCGGTATTTAGCTCTATAGCACGCATCACCAAGGTGGAGCTCCCAAGGTCTAAGGCCAGTCCATAAAAGTGGCCCTTGTCCTCTGGTGGGCTTAGGTGGATTACCCTCCAGGTGCCGTAATCTTCGTAAGCTGATACCCAGCAATGGTAGGCAAAGTCCCTCAGAAGTTGAGGGATATCCTTAATAAGTGAGTAAGGAATACTGATGTTTTCCGCGCGCAATTCTTTCTTCAAGTAACGGACAAGGCGGTCTATGTCTGCCGTGTTGTCTTTCAGAGAGGGTGAGGGCATCTGAACCCGGAGTTTTCTTACCCAAGAATTGTGCCCATGCACAGTGGAATCTGACTTCATGTTATTCACCAATGATCTTTATCAGGGCTCTCTTTTTCCGCCTGCCGTCAAACTCGCCGTAGAATATTTGCTCCCACGGCCAAGAACCAGTCTTATACCAAAATTATCCCCTTCAAACTCAAGGGCAGATTACCAGCCACGAGGCACTGTTCATACAATAATCAGAAGGAATTAGCAAGCTTGGCGATGATGGCCTTGAGGTCAGCCAAATGGCCGGGAAATGTGGATATGACCTGCGCGGGCAAGAGATGCTTCTGGATGCCCTTTCTGCCATGGGACTGCCCACAAAGCAAGGCAAGGCTTACAGGAACACCGAGGAGAGCAGATCGCTCCTGTCCAAAGACTCTGAGCAGTATCTAGGCTATATCATCGCCCATCATTTCCATATCCTTTATTCCATGGGGCCTCAAATGTGCAGAGAGGTCATTCGCAAGGCAGTGGGCATCTTGGTGCGAGGAGGGATTCTTTACATTGGGAATCTTGCAAGGGATTCTCTAATCAAGGTCCTTTCCAGACCTGCTCCTTGTAGAACTGCCTTACAGGTCTGCCCCCGGCCTTTTCAAACATATCTATCCAGTGCCTTACCCTGTCCTTACCATAAACCCTTTCCCACGCCTCCACGATCTCATTCACTGGGATATCAGCATAGGTTCCGTGGTACTCCACGTACTCCATAAACTGCTCATTATCCAGGTTGAATGGCTGGAACAGGGAGTCGTGTCGCCCGTCGAATTCTAACGGGTCCGCGTTGTGACGCTGGCAGAGTTCTGCGTTAAAGGCCGGAGTGGCCTTTACCCACTTGCCCTCAAGGAAGAACTCGGTGTACCCGTGGTAAACGAAAAGGTCAGAGCCTATGTAATCAATCAGCTCCTTGGTAGCCAAGTGATTGCGCACCGTGGCGAATCCAACCCTGGAAGGGATACCACAGGCTCGGCCAAGGGCGCAAAGCAGAGAGGCCTTACAAACACAGTATCCTCTGCCAGATTTTAAGACATTGCTGGCTCGGTAGTGCTCTGGCTTATAAAACGGATAATAGGGATCATACCAGATGCCATCCCGAACGGCATAGTAAAGCCTTACAGCCATTTGAATTTGATCAGGCTCGTCGCGGACAACAGCCGCTACATGGGCCTTTATATCTGGGTGATCGGCATCTATTATGGGAGTTGGCCTAAGATATATATGCAAGTCGTTGTGGTCACACATTTTTGATACCATAGGAATAAGCCTGGTTAGTATCACAGGGTTTTTACTTGACACCGTGGTTTCAATTTCAATATAGTCACTTTGTAGCTGTATTGTAGTTAATTCTCAAGCACAAAATCAATAAATAGGATATGTTCTTGGCCCGTAAGGGGCGGTGTAAAAAACAAGCATGCCGAAGGAACCAGAGAAAAATAATGAGCGCAGTATACCTGAGTCAAAGGATAAGCGGAAGGTAAAATTCGAGGTATACGGCGAAGAAATGGTGGAGAAGATAGTAAAGCTCTCCGGCAACAGCGGTAGGGTGTATCTGCCGCCCGACTGGGTGGGTTCAAGGGTCAAAATTATCAGAGTCGACTAGTTATGTCCTCTTAGAAAAATGGAAAACCAATTAGGAAATCTTGTGATCAGGAATATCCGTCCGGATGATGCCGAACAGATCGGTAAGATTCAATCGTCCATAACCAAGTCCGGCCCTCAGATCGACTTTGATTACATAATTCAGACAAAACTTCAGGGCAGTGAGGATGTGAGTTTAGTGGCTGAGATTGACGGAGAGGTTGTGGGCTATATGATTAGTTACCTTGTTTATGGAGGGTTTGGGCTGGAAAAAAATGCATGGATAGCCACACTGGGTGTTCACCCCAAATATATGGGGCAGGGTATAGGGAAGCGCCTTGCCCAGGATATCATTGAGGTATACAGAAGGAAGGGCATAAAGTACATTTTCACCTCTGTCCGGTGGGACTCCGCAGATCTCCTATCCTTTTTTAAGACTCTTGGTTTTGACAGGAGTGATTTCATAAATCTCATAAAAGATTTAGAGCCATGAGGTGTAAGTCCTGATAAGTCCTTTTTTCTTGAAGGCTTGGATTCATGTGAGGGTAGTTTTTTCTTGACAGATAGTTACAATGTAGCTATATTGTAGTTATCTAGTGCTTTATCATCAATGTTATTGGCTAACTAATGGGAAAGGCAAGGATATTCAGGTAGAGATGCCAGAGATCGGAAGTAAATATATAGCCTCCCATTCCTGTTGCGGATCGGAGGTTGTTTTGTGTTGAGCAACTTAAAAGGGGGAAGCGATGAGGTATGCAGAAACAGGTTTTAACCTGGAGATAGATTTATCCACTGGAAATATTGAGCGGGTGGCATCTGATCCCAAGGACACCGAGCTTTACCTTGGCGGTGTGGGTACCAATTACAAGATACTGTGGGATAGGGTGCCTCCGGAGGTTGAACCTTTTTCACCGGACAACGTAATTATCTTCAGTGCGGGCCTGCTGGGTGGCACACTGGCCCCTGGGTCAAACCGCACAATCATCACCTCCATATCTCCCCAAACCCTTTTTACTGGATTTTCAATTCTGGGCGGCTATTGGGCGCCACAGTTAAAATACGCCGGGTTTGATAAGATAATTGTCAGAGGTAAGGCCCCAGATTTGGTCTACATATGGATAGACAACGACAAGGTGGAGATTCGGGATGCCTCCCACCTCAAAGGCAAGAGCACCTATGAGACTGCCAGGCTTATTCGCGAGGAGGTGAACCAGCCACTGGCAGAGGTGCTGTCCATAGGCCTCGCGGGTGAAAACAGGGTTTACTTTGCTTCCATAGAAACAGCCACAAGCAGTGCCAGTCGCCTCGGTATGGGTGCCATAATGGGTGCCAAGAACCTCAAGGCAATAGCTGTGCGGGGTACAAAGGATATTAATATTGCTCAGCCTGCTGAATTCATGGAGCAATGCAATCAAGTGCTGGATTATATCCAGTACCGCTTAGAAAACCCAATTCCGGGTGTGCCTGCCATCCTTTCATTCATTGGGTCCCCGCAGGAAATGGCACTTCATGATGAAAGGTGGCATACCATCAGTTTCTCCTGGGGAAATGCGAGAATCAGGCGGAAAGACTTTTGGAACGAAGAGGTGGAGCGGGAGTGGACCCAGACCATGGAGAACGCCCGAAAGAAACTGATCAGTTGCTACAATTGCCCTGTTAGGTGTCGTGGCATTATGCAGATGCCTGGCTATCCCAGCTATACCATGAAGTGCTTCTCAAAGCTCACCTATGTAATGGCGGCCATGGCCGATGATCTAGATTTTGGTTTCAAGATTGCAGCCATTGCCCAGTCACACGGAGTAGATGGATTTACCACACCGCAGGTTATGGCCTTTGCAGTGGAGCTTTATGAGGCAGGCATCCTGACCGACGAGGACTTGCCAAACTTTCCTTCTGAAAACCGCGAAAGGTTCTATTACCTGTTGGACAAGATAGTTAAGCGAGAGGGTATAGGCGATGTGCTGGCTGAAGGGGTTTACTGGGCAGCCCGTAAGATAGGCAAGGGAGCTGAGGCCTACGACCATAATACCATCAAAAAACACGAGCAAATCCCTATCAAACTGGGTATGCTCAATCCCATTTACTACATCATGTGGTCAACTGGTGAAAAGGCGAATATCACACAAATAGAGGGTCAGCTTCCCCAAGCACCCCTTCCAAAAGACATAAGGGAAGAATTTGTGAAAGACTGGATCCAAATTCCTACCGGTAAGGAAGAAAGGTTCAAGAAATTTATCCTTGAATGGGGAGAAGAGGGAAAGACATTTCCCTTTTGGCCCCCTCCGGACCTGATTTGTGAGTTGGTGGAGTGGCAAGAGAACATGCATTACATTGACGACTCTCTCGGCCTTTGCGCAGGCCTGTCCTCGTTCCCCCTCAAGCCGCCATATCATATGCATAACCTCCCAGTGCTTGTTTCCGCAGGCGCTGGCATAGAAATGGATGAAGACAGGTTATGGGAGACCTCAATAAGGGTGAGGAATCTGGTGAGGGCATCTAACGTAAGGAGAGGGATGAGGAGACAGGATGATAAGCCGCCAGAGGATCATTGGAAAAAGAGGTTTCCTGATTATGAGGCAAAGCTATTGGATGAGTACTATGAATACCGAGGGTGGAACAGGGAAGGGGTTCCCAAGAAAGAAACACTACAGAAATTGGGCCTAGATTTTGTGTACGAGGACTTTGCAAAAAGGGGAATTCTCGAAGAATAGGATACAGGGTTGACCGCGAAAGGAGTTGGTTGTGAGCGAGGAGAAAAATAAGAAAATAATCAAATCCATAAAGGTAGATCTCGATAAATGCCATGGCTGCCGCGCCTGTGAGGTAGCCTGCGCGGCATTTCACAGTGATCCTAAGTACAGCATCGTAAATCCGGCCAGGTCTCGTATTCGGGTTTACAGGAATGAGCTGGACAATGTCTTCCTGCCGGTACGAGCAGGTGCGTATACAAAGGCCGAATGCGAGGGAAGGCAGACTTACGTAATTAACGAGCAGGAATATGGCGAGTGCAATTTTTGCAATGCACCTTGCCCTTCAAGGGACCTGTTCAAAGAGCCTGATTCGGGCTTGCCTCTCCGCTGTGATATGTGTGAGAGTGATCCTCCACTGGAAGAACCTATGTGTGTGAAGTGGTGCCTCGCTGATGCCTTGATTTATGAGGAAAGGGAAGAGGAAGTTGAAGAGGAAGAGGAGATCAAGGAAGACGAGCTGGAGTTGGGACTAGAATTAATGGCAGACAAGTATGGTCTGGATAAATTGATAGAAACGGTTGTGCGCATGGCTGAGTCAAGAGAGGCATAAGATCAAACCATAGAAGAGGGTTGGAAGGGAAAAGTGGAGAGTTTAGCCGAATACAAAGAGATAGTTGATCTGATAAAGGAAAGTGGCGGCGATTATTTTAAGCGGTGCTTTCAGTGCGGGCTGTGCGATACGGTGTGCCCGTGGAACAGGGTCAGGAACTTCAGTATGCGCAAGATAGTGCGACAGGCCACCTTCGGTCTTACGGAGATAGAGAGCGAAGACATCTGGCGCTGCACCACTTGCGGCCGATGCCCACAGCACTGTCCCAGGGACGTAAGACAGATTGACTCTGGAGTGGCCCTGCGTAGGATCGCAACTGAATATGGTGTGTTTCCAGACCCTGTTAAGCCAATTAAGACTATAGCTGCTAGCCTTGTGGCAGAGGGTAATCCCCTTAGCGAGGAGCGGAAAAAGAGGGCAGACTGGGCCAAGGAGGCAGGTGTAAAGAGTTTTGAAGAAGGCATGGAGATCCTCTATTTTCCGGGCTGCTACCTCAGCTATGACCCAAGAATGAAGAAGGTGGCAAAGGCCACGGCGGCGATCCTCAAGAAGGCCGGGGTTGAGTTTGGGATACTGGGTACCAAGGAGAGCTGTTGTGGAGAAAGCATCCGCAAGACAGGAGACGAGGAATTGTTCAAGCGCCTTGCAAGGGACAATATCAAGGGCTTCATTGACAATGGGGTAAAGAAGATTCTTGTTTCCTCGCCACATTGCTACCATACATTTAAGAACGAATATCCTGAATTCATGGTAAATTTTGAGGTTGTCCACATCACGCAGTTTCTGGTCGAACTCATTAAGGAAGGTAGGCTGGAGATAAAGGACGGGTTGGAAAAAAAGATTACTTATCATGACCCCTGCTACCTCGGCCGCCACAACGGCGTGTTTGATGAACCACGGGAAGTGCTGAGAAGGGTTTCAGGACTAGAGCTCGTGGAGATGCCCGATTGTTTCGAGGATAGCCTCTGCTGCGGCGGTGGTGGGGGCCGCATCTGGATGGAGACACCCAAGGGAGAGAGATTCTCAGACCTGAGGCTAGAGCAAGCCATAGATGTTGGGGCCGAGGTGCTGGTAACGGCTTGCCCATACTGTATTACCAATTTTGAGGACAGCAGGATAACAATTGAAGATCAAGGCGATGCCAAGGCTATAGAGATCAAAGACATTACCGAGATAATAGCAGAAGTGATATGAGAATTTAGGGCTTTGGGCTTCAGCCTTTAGACTTTGGGTGCTATTAAATGCCTTATTGGTTTTGCCTAATGCCTAATGCCTGAAGCCTAAAGCCTTATTAAGCAATAACAACTCATTGAGGTGATGGCTCGTGGAAAAGGAAGTGTCAGTGAAGAAAAAAATCAGGAAACTCTCTGAAAGGCTTAAGAGCCGCGATTTTGGAGATGTGATGGTGGTGGGCGGAGGGATCAGCGGAATTCAAGCAGCACTGGACCTCGCCGGCTCGGGGTTCAAGGTCTATCTAGTTGAAAAGGGCCCTTCCCTGGGGGGCAAGATGGCCCAGCTTGACAAGACCTTCCCTACCAACGATTGCTCTACGTGAATACTTGCACCCAAAATGGTCGAGGCCGACCGTCATTCTAACATAGAGATACTAACTTATACTGAAGTTGAAAATGTCGAGGGAGAACCCGGCGACTTTACCGTAACACTCAAGAAAAAGCCCAGATACATCATAGAGGACAAGTGCACCGGGTGCACCACGTGTGTTGAATATTGCCCGGTGTTGGTTCCGGACCCTTACAATCAAAAATTATCCACCGCCAAGGCCATTCATATCTACTTTTCCCTTGCAGTTCCTCTTATCACTTACATAGATGAAGAGTGCCTTTATCTAAAGGAAAACAAGTGCAATATCTGTCAGACAGTGTGCGAGAACGAGGCAATAGACTTTAGCCAAAAGCCTGAGAAGATAGACATAAAGGTAGGTGCCATAATTCTGGCCCCTGGTTTTGAGATATTTGATCCAGGGGTGGCCGGGAAGTATGGATACGGGAAGTACAAGAATGTGATAACAAGCCTCGACTTTGAAAGACTGCTATCTTCTACCGGGCCGTACGAAGGCGAAATCAGGCGCCCCTCAGACGGCAAGCACCCAAAGAAGATAGCCTGGATCCAATGCGTGGGGTCAAGACGGGTCACGCAAGGCGACAATAGCTATTGCTCTGCTGTTTGTTGCACCTATACGCAGAAGCAGGTGATCCTTGCTAAAGAACACGATGCAGATCTGCAGGCTACCATTTTTCATAATGACATTAGGGCCTACGGTAAGGACTTTGAGAAGTACTACCAAAGGGCCGAGGAACTCTCTGACGTCCGCTTCATAAGAAGTTACGTGTCTGTTGGCAGAGAAATCGCTGGGAGCGATAACGTAACAATAAGGTATGCGACCAATGATGAGGGTGTGAAGGAGGAAGAGTTTGACCTGGTGGTACTGTCTGTTGGCCTTAATCCACCTGCTGATGCCGAAGATTTGGCACGCAAATTCGGGATAGAACTTGAGCCTCACGGATTTTGCAGAATCAATCCCTTTGATTCTGTGGACACGGGCCGCCCTGGCATCTTTGTAAGCGGTGCCTTTCAGGGACCACTGGATATACCCGAGTCGGTATTTACCGCAAGTGGTGCCAGTTCTCACTGCGGCGAGGTGCTCGATTACAGGCGGGGAAAACTTGTTGAAGAGAAAAAGTACCCTGAGGAAAAGGATGTAACCAGAGAGGAACCTCGGATAGGGGTTTTTGTTTGTCATTGTGGCGCAAATATCGGCAGGGTGGTGGACGTACCATCGGTTGTTGGATATGCACAGACTTTGCCCCACGTGGTCCACGCCCAGGAGCAGCTATTCTCCTGTACCACCAATTCTGCAAAGGAAATAACAGATACTGTACGGGAAAAGGGTCTGAATCGCGTGGTTATTGCCGCCTGTAGCCCCAGGACTCTGGAGCCGTTGTTCCAGGATACTCTACGGGAGGCAGGGCTTAATCAATATCTGCTTGAGATGGCAAATATCAGGGAGCATTGCTCTTGGGTGCATGCGCGGGAGAAGGAAGATGCAACCGCAAAAGCCAAGGACCTTGTGCGCATGGCAGTGGCTCGAAATGCCGTGCTGGAGCCATTGCGTGAGATCGAGCTACCAGTAAACAAGGCAGCCCTAGTAATAGGCGGTGGTATAGCGGGTATGACGTGTGCACTTTCCATAGCAAATCAGGGACACGAGGTGTACCTGGTGGAAAAGGATAAAGAGCTAGGGGGCAATGCCCGAAGGCTCCACTACACTATTGAAGGACTGGATGTTCAATCGTATCTCAGGGATCTTATGCGTCAGGTCTACCGTCACCAGATGATACATGTCTATACCGGTGCGAACATAAATGAGGCCACAGGTTATGTAGGGAATTTTGTAACCAAGGTGAGCACCGACAGAGGAGAGGTGGAGCTTAAACACGGTGCAGCGGTTATTGCCATTGGCGCCCAGGAGTATACACCCAATGAATATCTTTACGGCGAAAACGAAAATGTTCTGACTCAGTTGGAGCTGGAAGAGCGGATCGCGCGACAGGATGAAGGCGTAATGGGCTCGCAGGCCCTGGTAATGATTCAATGCGTAGGATGCAGGAATGAAGACAGGAATTATTGTAGCAGGGTTTGCTGCTCACAAGCGATCAAAAATGCCCTAAAGCTCAAAGAGATTAACCCCGAGATGGATGTATATATCCTCTTCCGCGATATGAGAACCTATGGCTTCAGGGAGGATTATTATAGAGAGGCCTCAGAGAGGGAAGTGAGGTTCATTCGTTGTGAACCCGAGAGTGCGCCACAGGTGGAAGCTGTTAATGAGGGCGGAAAGAATGTTATAAGGGTGGCCGTAGATGATCCAATCCTAGGGCAGAAGGTAGCCATTGATGCTGATTATCTTGTCCTTTCTGCGGCCGTGGTTCCCCCTGCAGATGCTGAGGAGGTTTCCCAGCTCTTTAAGGTATCCCTGGGCCCGGACGGGTTTTTCAAGGAGGCCCACGTGAAGCTGAGGCCTGTTGAATTTCCCACGGAGGGTGTTTTCCTGTGCGGGACGGCCCATTACCCGAAGCATATACAGGAGACCATCAACCAGGCCTATGGAGCCGCAAGCAGGGTGATGGCTCTTTTGTCTCGTGACACGGTCACTGCGTCGGGGTCCATTTGCGAGGTGGATGAGAAAAAATGTATGGGTTGTGGCGCTTGTGTAACAGCATGTGCATATGGGGCCATAGAGTTTCGAGAGACAAAACAGGGCAGAAGGGCCGTGGTCAATCCCGTTATATGCAAGGGTGATGGCCTGTGCAACTCGATGTGCCCTACGGGAGCCATAAAACTGAAGCATTTTACTGATGAGGAGCTATATAGCCAAATTGATGCGGCTATTGAGAAGGAAGAAATGGCCCAGATGGAGATGGCCGTTGGAGACGTGTGAGAGGGATGAGATAAGGCGGGGATTAAATACATGAGGTGAGAAGGGATGAGTGCAGGTGCTAAATTTAGACCTAGAATTTTGGGTTTTGTGTGCCATTGGTGAGGATACGGGGCTGCTGACCTGGCTGGAGTTTCCAGACTGCAATATCCCCCGGAAATAAGAATGATCCGGGTCATGTGTTCAGGAAGAGTGGACCTCGGATTTGTGCTTAGGGCCTTCTCAAATGGGGTAGACGGCGTGTTTATAGCTGGCTGTCGCCTCAATGAGTGTAATTACACTACCCAGGGCAATTATTATGCCCTTAGTATGGCACTTTTGTGCAAGAAGATCCTGGAGCACATAGGGCTTGACCCGGGGAGACTCAGGATCGAATTTATGTCATCAGCAGATGGGATTCGCTTCGCACAGGTGGTAAGCGACTTTAGCAAAAAAATAGGGGAGCTGGGCCCACTTGGAGACAAAGAAGGGATGCAAAAAGAGGGGCTGCAAGAAAAGCTCAGTGAGGTTATCAAACTAGTTCCCTATATCAAGATAGTTGAAAAAGAAAAACTAGGTGTGCGGCTTGCTAACCTGGACGAATACAAGAGTCTATACACCAGCGACGAGATAGAAAAACTGTTTGCAGAAGTACCCTCCTATTACATTGACCCGGAGAAATGCCAGGCCTGTATGATCTGTGCGAGGCGCTGCCCGGCTGAGGCCATAGAAGGGGGAAAGAATAAGATACATGTGATTGATCAAGATAAATGCATAAAATGTGGCACATGCTTTGAGGCCTGTCCCTCGCGTTTTGGCGCAGTGACCAAAATAATTGGTGAGCCTGTTCCTCCGCCAATCCCTGAGGAGCGGAGGGTGATTGCAAGAAAGGCAAAGAGACAGGGTGGTGCGACAGTCTAGAATTGGGAGGAGACCCCATGAACGAAGGTACCATAAAGATTAGACTCATGAGAGAGGAAGACTTCGATGCGATAGTGGCTATCGACGAGAAAATACTCGGCAAATCCCGCAAGGAGTACTACGAGGCCAAGTTCGAAAAGCTGTTTGGCTCCAAAGACTACGTCCCTGCCTCACTTGTGGCCGAGAAAGATGATGGAACAGTAGTGGGCTTTGTGATGGGGGAGCTTTACATTGGGGAATATGGTATTTTCCAGGAAGAAGCCACCCTGGATACCATAGGCGTGGACCCAGACTACCAAAATATGGGTATCGGCAGGCGCCTAATTGATGAATTTGTTGACCACCTGAGGGATATGGGTGTTAAGAATATATACACATTGGTGGACTGGAATGATTCGGAGATGATACGCTTCTTTAGTTCAAACAAGTTCAGCCCATCAAAGACCATAAATCTGGAAAGAACAATCTAGGCCTGATTAGACGGGTGCACCGCATTCCAATAAATACTGTGATTTGTGCACGCTTATTAGGTAACCACTGCTTTCTCCCATCAGGGAAAAAGGGCTGGTGTTTCCTATGACATGAAAAATAATGTCGCTTTTCATACCTGTTTGGTGCCCGGATCTGGGTGAAAAACTGCCCACTGCTGGGGGCTTAGCTTCTCCCTTGAGGCATTTAAGCAGTGCTTTTAATCCGCCTCTGGCGGATTAATTTCCCGCCCTTTGGGGCGGTTAAGATGGCTTCCGATTGATACCCCGCTGCTTGCGGCGGGGAGGTTCATTTAACCTATCGGGTTTTTTGCAAAAAAGAAAAGTCAGAAAACAGGAATTTCGAAAATTTTTACTGGATTGTGAATCCCTTTTACTTCAATTTCGCCGACTGGCTTTGCCTGAGCCCGGGTTTTGATATGTGCTAAGGTCCTCTGTGTGACCAATATTTGCCCTGGACCGGCCATCTGTTCCAATCGAGCAGCAATATTCACTTGATTGCCAATCACTGTGTATTCCTTGTGCGCCTCTGAGCCAATGTTTCCCACTGTCATGTAACCAGTGTTGATGCCAATCCCGACTTCGAGGTCATGACCAAATGCCTGCCATTGATCTCTTATCTTATGTGTACGCCTTTGCATTTCAATGGCCATTTGAACCGCCCTGTCAGCATGGTCATCCATATCCAGTGGATCGCCGAAAAATATGACCAGCCCATCGCCCATGATTTTATTAAGCGTGCCCCCATATCGATGAATAACTTCAATCATCTCAGAGTGATAGCAGTTCAATAGTTGAACTATCTCTTCTGGTTCAAGGCTATCTGTGATGGCGGAGAAATTGCGGATATCTGAAAATACCACGGTCATAAATTTTCTCTTTAGTTTTTTGCCGAACTGGGTGCCGTCATTAAGAATTCTCTCAGCAATCCTGGGTGACAGGTAACGGCTAAGTTCCCTGTGCCGCTCAAGTTCCTGTACCTGAGTCTTTACCTTGTTTTGGAGTGAATTATTTAATTCAAGCAACTCTTCCTGGGCTTTGTTTAGTTCTGCGGTGCGGCGCTCCACGCGCCTTTCCAATTCTGCTGCATATTCGGCCAGTTCTTTTCTGGCCTTCCTCAGTTCCTCATTCGTGCGCTCAAGGGCCCTGTAGGCTGCACGTTTCGCCTCCACATTTTCCCTTAGCCTTTCAATGACATCCTCTAGGGCCAGGTCAACTTCCTGATGATGAGGGCGAGACCTGAAGGCCGCCAAGGCCTTTTTCACAAAAGAAAAAGGACGAAAAGTTATATCAAGTATGGAATACGGGGCAAGGAATATTTCTCCTTGTTTTAGCAGGACTCTGGAGTTGGTGGCGATGGTTCTGGTTATTAGTAAAGCGACTTTTTCGTCAGGGCCAGTTTGAAATGATGACGGAGTAAACTCGGAATATCGACCCAAATAGACCGCCTGGCCGTTTACGCGCTCTGGAATGAGCAAAACTTTTTGGCCAGCCACAACTCGGCTGCCCGAAATCGGATCCTTCACTGTGAGCTTTGTTCCTTCAATAGTGGGCCTTAATTCATATGGTGCCAACTCTGGCTCTTCAGTGAAGAGTTTGACAGGGTCATAAGGGTTCAGGGGCTCTCTTACAGCAGCTGGAGGCAACCCCCATAGGGTGGGTATAGAGGATATGATTCCCCTCAGGTATGGGTCACCAATGTAGTCTCGGTTAGGATCAAAATCTTCGTGAAAGCGCACTTGCAATATGACTCGTAGCTTTCCAGATTCTTTATCATAGAACGTCGGGCGAACTACTCGAATTTCCTTTGTATCGTTGAAGGTCTTATTGAAAAAGGGCAGGCGATGAAATCCATCTCGGGGTGATTTGAACACCCTCGCAAAATAGCTCAATTTGCCCCAGGCGCCTGTATAACCGCACGATGCGCCACAATTAAAGAAAAAGTAAGGCTCATTTACCAATTCCCTTGCCCGGCGAAATATCTTTTCGAAATTTTCATAGGTAGTCCATTCATCCTCGTTAAGGAAAAATTCTGAGGGTGAGTTGTATTCTTCCCTTGGGTAAGAAAGGCCCTTAAAGAGAGTTTCATAGTTGCCGATCCTGCTTTCCACATAAGCAGCTATTATCCTGATATTTCGGTTGCTTATACAGTCAACTCTAGTCATAGCCAATGATTTAATCCGCCTCTGGCGGATTAATTCCCCGCCCCTTGGGGCGGTTAAGATGGCTTCCGATTGATACCCCGCCGCTTGCGGCGGGGAAGTTCATTTTTCTTCCCGGGAAAAGGGGGAAGATCAAGGGTGGGTACAACTAAATACCAGCAAAAATGTCTATTGCTTTAGCGAAATAGGGCCTGATTTATTTCACGGTACTTATCAATAAGCCTTTCTATTTCGTTTGGAGAGAAGGCCCTAGGAATATGACCAAGTATGCCGAATCCTTCCGCTCTATCATGTACTTCCTTTTCAGGTGTATCGGTTATCAATATGACATATGTCATCGGCGAGGTTTTGACAAAATCCTTTAGGATATCAAAAGACGAACTACCGCCAGGGGGGTCACCTAAAAATGCCAGGTGGATTCTTTGGCTCTTGAGGAGGTCTAGTGCGTCCTTTACGCTTGATGGAGCTGTTACCAAGGATGCCTGGCCACTCAGATATTCTTGAATCTGTTGTGCTAATTGGCGGTCAGATTCCAATATGAGGATATGTTTTTGTTGTCCAGTCTGTTCCATTTTTTCATTTCTGTTTGGCAGGGAGTGTGAACCAGATCATAATAGTCACTCAGTGCGCGGGTTTCAAGCAGTTTATCAATGAAAAAGCTATAAATTATTCCTTGACAACAAAGGGGCATGCTATAGTAAATTAGATTTCACAAATTAGTTCTTTACCACTAGTAAGCTTTGGGCTGATAGGTTGATCCGCAAATCTGGGATTTGCGAATTACTTAACTGCCGGGACGTAGCGCAGCCTGGAAGCGCACCTGAATGGGGTTCAGGGGGTCCGGGGTTCAAATCCCCGCGTCCCGACCAGTTTTGATATGAAGAAACAGCAGACGAGAGTAAGCCAGGCCTGCTGTTTTTTTATTATGAAACCGAGAGATGCAGGGGTTTTACATGAATCAGGTGGTCCGGGCCCTCCAGAGGCGGGTAAAGCAATCCCCGGACGGAGCTTGTGCGCCCT
>Ga0190359_1000114_pt1 | contig 51001 bp, 47 predicted proteins | sample 48721823_MG_FD_161269 | JGI IMG/M metagenome (GOLD analysis project Ga0190359, IMG submission 161269) | Hydrothermal vent microbial mat bacterial communities from Southern Trench, Guaymas Basin, Mexico - 4872-18-2-3_MG | ecosystem: Environmental > Aquatic > Marine > Hydrothermal vents >...
GAAGTTTCTTGATGGAAAGAGAGAGATTAAAGCCGTTATTGAAGCGGGCCGTTCGAGCTATACTATGGTGGATGTTCTGGATGAATTAGGCATTGATGTGACGATAGCCCATCCAAAAGAGGTTAGATCTATAGCCAAGGCAAAGATAAAGACAGATAAGAGGGATTCTTTCATGCTGGCTCATCTGCTGCGTACGGAATTAATTCCTGAGGTCTATAAACGAAGTTGCGAGAATCGCGGATATCAACGGGTTTTACGTCAGAGGGCCTTTTATGTGGGGAAGCAGACATCTGTGAAGAACCGGCTGCGGGCGCTTCTGGCGCAGCAGGGCGAAGAGATACGGCTAGAGGTTGCTCGGGTGGAGGATCTTTTCACGGCGAAGGGGATGAAGGTGCTTACAGGTCTAGCTTTGCCGGAGGGGGATGCGAAGATGGTGGGGGCGCTGGTTCGGACTTATCATCATATCCAGGACCGCATCAGCGAGACGAACGCTTTAGTCGATGAGTTGTATTAGAAGATGCCCTATGCCCGGCTGATCCAGACCATTCCTGGATTTGGGGTATTTTTATCGGTGTTGGTTGCGGTGGAGATAGAGGATATCAGGAGATTTGAGGATGTGGGGAAGCTTCATGCCTATGCTGGGGTTATTCCCTCGACTCACAGCTCCGGACATTCCTTATAAAAGATGATGATTAAGATAATAATCGATCGGTCGCCTTCGGTATAAGATTAAGGGGCCGAGACCTGATGTTAGCGTGTGTGCGAACTTCAAGGATGAAGGGCACGGATAGAAGAATGGTTCACCAAACCGAGAGGTAAAGAAAGAAAAAGAGAAAAAGGAAGGAGGCGTTATAGAAAGTACTTGCATCACATCATCATAGAAGAATTTCGTTTTTCTGTTGGCGATGGTTTTCGGTTAATTTCATCAAATTCCCATCCTCTAAGCAACTTCATCACCCATCATACACATAAAATAAAGTACAAGTCAACGGGGAACCAACAAAAAGGAGAGAATATCAGAAAATCAGACCTTCTTTATCATCTCAGCTCATCCTTTAGACGGCATAAAGGGATCTTCATCTTCAAAAACAAGGGGACACAAAGGGTCGGCGCTTGCTTTCTTCATCTTTCCCCTGCCTCCGCAGGGGCAGGCTCTCTGTGGGCATTGGCATAGAGGCCGTAATAGCGGACCATAACCTGTCCTTTGTCAGGAATGTGAGAGGTCACCCGGGCAATAAACTCCAGATAATCCATAGACTCTGTCTCAGGGCTGTGTTTTCCGTATTGATAGAGGACCCGCCCCTGTGTCTTGTTCAGGGATAATCTTTTTATGGGAGGATAGGTCTAATCATGTATTTACCCACCCGTTCGGCATCTTCTTTAGTCTCAGCCCTTACTTTGGAGTGCACATTGAATCCCGTATGACGCCAGTGAAGAATCTTTTGGACAAGGTCTTTATTGATCAACTTTTTTCAAGGAGAAGAGAGAAGACCTCAGCCCAAGTACTTGTCTACCACTTCCTGAATAATTGGACGTACGTGACCAAAGTGTCTTTCAAACCGGTTCTCATATTCAAGAAGGAATGGCTCAAAATAATGGAAGAGCATACGGTAAAATATGGTGCGTTCCGGATGACGTGGGCGATAGATCCTGCTCATGGCAGGGATAGTGATTCAAGAAATGTGCCGGGAAGGAGAATTGACTAAATTCCTCTATTGAGTAATAGAATTGGTTTTGTAGTGAATTAGTAGTGTGTAAACAGTCGTTTACTTGCAGAAGAAAGATTCACTCTGATTTTTGAAGTGACATTAGGGTGGTACCTAATGGGATGTCCCCATTATAAAAAAACGCTCCCGACGGGATTTGAACCCGTGTCGCCGCCTTGAAAGGGCGGTGTCCTAGACCAGGCTAGACGACAGGAGCGTGTTGTGCATGGTGAGCCGTGCTGGATTTGAACCAGCGACACCCGGCTTAAAAGGCCGGTGCTCTACCCCTGAGCTAACGGCCCATGCAAGAATAGTCTTGTATTTATAAAAGAAAATTAAAAAAGAGTCAATATCTAGTCAAAAAAAGGAATTCCGGATCAGTCGATATTCTCAAACCTTAAGATAATCCATCTCCCGGTGTGAGTAATATTATTTTCCGGATCCGTAAGTTCGTACTGCCTCATGTAAATTCTATAATTGGCCTCATCCCCGTTTCGTTTAACTTTTATATCAACTTCTTTCATATGAACATCACCTTCAAACATGCGGATCCTCGGAAAATCACCTCCAAGGGAAAAAAGGGCGATTTTTTCTTCTTTCTCTGCAGCCGCTTCTGTCTCATTGTATTCCTTCTGAAGTTCTTTGTGAGCTTTATACATTTCGTTATACTCTGCTTCAGCTTCATTGAATTTATTTATGTTAGCCCTTGTGCGACGCTTCTCCATCTCAAATTTTGCCACATCCATTTCATCCCTTTTATTAAGAGTATTTATGGTTGAGTCATCGACCTTTTTCTTCAGCTCCTTTTCTTTTCGATCCATCTCGGGAAGCGTAAAAGCTTCAGTGTATTCTTCGGAAACATTTACTATCTCCCATGAATCAAACTCAAAATCAGCTGGCTCAATAGCCATGGTGGAAAGGGTATTCAGGTCATTAAATGACATGGCATTAAAATATCTGTCTAAAAGGGCCTCCTCTGGATGTGAGGAACAGCTGTGGATAATAAATATCAGGAGTACTATCCCTAAGTAAGAGAAAATCTTCTTATTCATTTTTCCTCCTTCCTTCTCGTTTTTCTAAATTTTACTTTTTTTCCAAGTAAAAAAGCAAGTCTAAAAAGGATGTTTCGCGAAAAATATTTCTTGTTTCATAAATTCTGGGGAAAAATTTTTTATTATCCTACTGTAACACAAACAAAATCATGGTCATAACTGATATACATATTAGGAGAATTTAAAGATAATCCCCCCTACGCCAATTCTGATACAAAATCAATTTTTTCATTGACAAGAGAAAAAATTCAAAATAGAATTGGCGTGCAGGAAGAACAAGAAGTAAACATAATTTATTTAAGATTGCAATTCATTGATGCAGGAAATTTTTTTTAAGACAGAAAGACTGTTAGAGAAGGTCTTTTTCTGTCCATTGTGAGTCACTACTCACATGTATTGAAAAAGTAATGTTTTTACAAAATCGGTTTCATACTTTATCTAAAAACCTCACCCCAACCACAAAAATATCTTTAAGGAGGATCTATGGAAATCCAGGAAAAAGTGTGCTTTGAGGAAGATCTAAATCTTGATTTTTTAGAAACAATAAAAGAGCTCAGTCACTGTGAAGAAATAGACCGCTGCATTCAGTGCGGCACATGTTCCAGTTCCTGTCCGGATGCAGTTTATATGGACTTTACTCCAAGAAAAATAATGGCCCTTACCAAAGGCGGCTTTGAAGATACGGTTCTGAAAAGCTTCACTCCATGGCTTTGTGCTTCCTGCTACAGCTGTCAGGTTCGCTGCCCTGCAAAAATAAAAATCACTGACGTGATGTACGCTATAAAGAGAGTTGCGATCGAAAAAAACAAGTATCCGTCCAGATTCCCCATCCCGGTTATGTACAAAGAAATGCATAAAATTCTTACCAAAAACGGACGGAGTTCGGAGCTGTGGCTCATGCTGAATCTTTATCTTAAAACCTTAAATCCCTTCGGCCTTTTCAAAATGGCTCCTTTAGGACTGAAATTAATAAAAACTGGAAGAATGAGTATAAAAAAAGAGTCCATTAAAAATAAAAAGCAGCTGAAAAAACTTCTCAAAGCTGTGAAGGAGGAAACCTGATGAAGGAATATATATATTACCCAGGATGTTCCGCAAAAACCAATGCCAAACATTATGAGGAATCTATACTTCCTGTTTTTAAGATCCTAGGCGTTGAACTCGAAGAACTGCCTGACTGGAACTGCTGTGGCGCCACAGCTTCAATGTCTGTGGATGATGAAAAATCAGCTGCCATAAACGGCCGCAATCTTTCTATTGCAGAAAAAGCAGGAAAAGATATAATCGCCCCTTGTGCGGCCTGCTATTTATCCTTAAAAAAAGCCAATAACTTTCTTAAGGAAGGCTCTAAAGCGTCAGAAAAAATCCTCTCAAAACTCGAAAAACTAGGCTTGGAATATAAGGGAACTATAAAAGTAAAACACCCTATTGAAGTTCTGGTTAATGAAATCGGTATCAATCTTATAAAAGAAAAGATCCAGTATGAGCTCAGGGGGCTCAAAGTGGCTTCTTACTACGGCTGTCAGGTTGTAAGGCCCTTTATAGAATTTGACGATGTGGATTATCCGCAGAGTATGGATATTCTCCTCCAAGCATTGGGAGTGGAAACGGTTGACTTCACAGCCAAAACCAAATGCTGCGGAGGTGCTCTTTCGGCGAACCTTGAGGAATTAGGCGCCAGACTTAACTATATCATTATCAAAGAGGCCAAAAAAAAGGGGGCTGACGCGATTGTAACCCTGTGCCCGCTTTGTCTTTTTAATCTTGAAATCATGCAAAGCAAGATAAAAAAAATATATAAGGAAGACTTTAAAATGCCTATTCTGTTTTTCAGCCAACTAATGGGGCTGGCATTCGGCTTATCAAGAGAGGAGATGGGATTTTCGCGTTCCCTTATTCAAACCAAACAAATATGGGATAAAATCGAAATCGGAGGAATCAATGTCTGATAACGGCCAACCAAGGGTAGGAGTTTTTATATGTCACTGCGGAGCTAATATTGCTAGCAAAGTAAATGTCTTTGAAGTGGCCGAGTTTGCCTCAAAGCTCGATAATGTCGCCTTTGCCACAGAATACAAATTCATGTGTTCTGATCCCGGACAGGACCTTATAAGGAAAAGCATCAAGGAATATAATCTCAACCGGGTCATCGTTGCATCCTGTTCTCCTTTGATGCACGAACCTACTTTTAGGACTGTCACTTCTGAAGGAGGGCTGAATCCTTTTTACTTCCAGATGACAAATATCCGGGAGCATGTTTCCTGGGTTACCAAAGATCCGGAAGCAGCCACAAAAAAAGCAAAGACACTTATAGCCGCTGCGGTAAAAAGAGTGGTACTCCATGAAGCTTTAGAGAAAAAAGAGGTCCCCGTCAGATCCGAAGTCCTTATTGTGGGAGGCGGCATCGCAGGTATTCACGCCGCTCTGACATATGCCAATTCAGGTAAAAAAGTCTATTTAGTAGAGAAAGAAGCCTCTGTTGGAGGTCATATGTCCATGCTGGATAAAACCTTTCCAACCTTAGACTGTTCAGCTTGCATATTAACCCCAAAGATGTCAGATATAGGAAAACATCCCAATATCGAACTTTTAACCTACAGTGAAGTCAAAGAAGTTACTGGTTTCGTTGGTAACTTTAAAATAAAAATCAACAAAAAAGCAAGGTATGTTGATACAGATATATGCAACGGCTGCGGGATGTGCTGGGAAAACTGTCCTACTGTCATTTATCCTTCAGAAAGAATCATAAAAAAAGGTGATGTGACCATAAAAACCCTTATTAAAAAGAACTAATTTGAAATGACCTTAAAAGAAATTATCCGTTTGCTTCAGGCTGAAATAATATGCGGAGAATCTCATATTGATGACAATATTGAATTTGCGGGCGGCTCAGACCTGATGAGTGATGTTCTGGCCTTTGCAAAGCCCGGGATACTTCTTATCACAGGCCTCAGTAACTCTCAATCTGTACGCACAGCAGACATCATAGAGGCCAAGGCCATTGTTTATGTCCGAGGAAAAAAGCCTGATCCTGAAGGAATAAAACTCGCAAAGAAAAAAGACATTCCAATCCTTCTTACCGACCTTATGATGTATACAGCATGTGGTTTGTTATACAGTCACAACCTATCTGGAGTATATTCTGAATCCGATAAAAAATCATGACAGAAAAAGAAAACGCCCTGACTCGAGAATTTGAAATCAAAGGAAAGGATTTCAGCCGAGCCGGCAATATATCAAGCAAGATCAAAGAAATTCTCCAAGAGACTGGGATAACAAATTCGATCATAAGGCGTGCGGCTATTGCCACTTATGAAGCTGAATTGAATGTGGTGATGTATGCCAATAAAGGCATTCTTTATTTTACTCTTGATCCAGATTCAATCCGTCTGAAAATAGATGATGAGGGCAGAGGGATAAAAGACATATCTCTCGCCATGAAAGAGGGATATTCTACGGCCACAGAAGAATACAGAGAGATGGGATTTGGCGCTGGAATGGGGCTTCCTAACATAAAAAAGAATGCTGATAAATTCAAAATTTCATCCATTCTTGGGAAAGGGACCACTCTTGAAATATTCTTCTTTCTCAATAATTCGGGGGCATCATGAATCATTATCTTCATTTTGTCAGAGTAGACGAAAATAAATGTATGGGCCGAATGAAATGCATGCGAGTCTGCCCAACACAGGCTATAAGGGTTAGAGGGGGCAAAGCAAAAATTGATGACGAAAAATGTATTGATTGTGGAGAATGTATCACCTCCTGTCCTTCAGGCGCTATCTATCCCCTCACCGATCCTTTTGGAGAGCTGACAAAATTCAGACATACTGTGGCTGTTCCATCCCCTGCTCTCTATGCCCAGTTTGGCCAAAAAATCACTCCCGCTAAAATTCTAAACGGACTCAAAAAATTAGGATTTGATGATGCCTATGACTTGGCTTTAAGCTGTGGAGAAGTCAGTTTTGCTCTCCTAGAATACTTGCGAGAAAATTCTGAAACAAAGCCTTTAATTATAAATACATGTCCTACCGTGGTTCGCCTCATTCAAGTTAAATATCCATCGCTGATAAATCATATAACGCCTATAGATATCCCCAGAGAAATCGCTGCCCGAGAAGTCAAACAGAGAAAATCAAAGCAGTATGGACTCAAAGAAAAAGAAATCGGGGCTTTCTACATAACACCCTGCCCTGCAAAAATGATCTCCATAAAACAACCCGCTGAAAAGGAAAAGTCATATCTTGACGGCGCTATTTCAATATCTGATATATATGGACCACTCCTTTCTGCAATGGGAAACGGGGATATCGAAGAATCTGATGAATCTATTGATAAACTCTGTATATTAGGACTAGGCTGGGCTATGGCAGGGGGAATAAGCCGAACTCTTAAACTCGAGAACTCGCTGACTGTTTCCGGACTTCCAGAAATCCTCAAAGTATTCGATGATATGGAAAGAGGATCGCTTCAACATATAGATTTTATAGAGGCTTACTCCTGTCCTCAAGGGTGTATCGGTGGCTCTCTCACTGTCGAAAATCTCTATATATCCTACAACAAAATCCTCCGACTGATCGAAGAACTTGAATTGAAAAAAATAAAAAGATGCCCGGATGTCAAAGAGGTCCGTAAAAAATATTCGGAGGGATACTTTTTTAAAAAACACCGGCTTCGCCCCCGGCCCTTAAAACCATTAAATGATGACCTGACCAAAGCCATAAAAAAAAGAAAAGAAATAGAGAAAATATATGAAAAATTACCTAAGATCGACTGTGGAGCCTGCGGGTCTCCTACCTGTGAAGCTTTTGCCGAAGATGTGGTAAAAAAAGAGCGCTCTCTTTTAGATTGTGTGTTTATGCTCCCTAAAAAGCTCAGAGACTTATCCAAAGAGCTTTCAGAACTTCTTAATAAAACAAAATCCATAAATGAGACAAGACAAAATAATAATAAGTCTGAAGCAAAGGATAAATAAAAATGAAATTAAATAAAATAAAAAAAGACCTCAATCTGAAAATACTCACTGCAAAAAAATTTCTGGACAATGAAGTGAAAGGAGGTTATACCAGCGACCTTCTTTCAGATGTGATGGCAAACAGCAAAGAAAAATACATTTGGATCACTTTACAGGTCCATTTGAATATAGTGGCGGTAGCAAAATTAAAAGAACTCTCAGGAATCATCATCATCAACGACAGAAAACCAGATTCTGATACTTTAAAAAAAGCCGAACAAGAAAACTGTCCCATTCTCACCACCCCAAAAACTGCTTTCGAAATTTCTGGAGAACTGTATCAATTATTGAAAGGCATATAATAAAAAATGTTGAGAAAAGTGAAAGCTGATCTTCATATTCATACCTGCCTCTCTCCTTGTGGCGACCTGGAAATGTCTCCTCAGAATATTGTCACTCAAGCCAAAACAAAAGACATAGACGTACTAGGGATATGCGATCATAATTCTGCAGAAAATGTTCCTGCTTTAAGTAAAGCAGCAAAAAGAGTCAAAATCCAAGTCCTTCCTGGAATAGAAGTGACAACTCAAGAAGAAGTCCATATTTTAGCGCTTTTTAATAACATATCATCCGTATCTAAACTGCAAAAAAAAATATACCAGAACCTCCCAGGAGAAAACGACGACAAAATATTTGGTCTTCAGGTGGCTGTCAATGAGTTGGGAGAAGTTGTTCGCTTCAACAAACATCTTCTTATAGGTGCCACAACTATTCCTCTAGAAGAAGTCATAAAACTCATTCATTCCTTAGAGGGACTAGCTATCGCCTCACACATAGACCGTCAGGCCTTCAGTCTCATCAGCCAGCTAGGATTTATCCCTGATGCGCTTGAACTCGATGCTTTGGAGGTCTCCCCCTTACTCTCTTTATCCGAAGCTAAAAAAAGATATAAGCCAGAGCTGCCTCTGGTATGCTTTTCTGATGCTCATTTTCTCAGCCAAATCGGTCAGTGCTGCACGCTTTTTTACATAGAAAAAATAAGTATTAAGGAAATTAAAAAAGCTTTCCTCAATCAAGGAGGAAGGAAAATAATTCATTGATGAAATGAAATGGAAGATATCTCTCTACATATTTTAGATATTGCTGAGAATTCAATCAAAGCTAAAGCTAAAAATATAAAGATAAAGTTCCATGAGAACACAAAAAAGGATAAGACCATATTGGAAATTGCAGATGACGGAGAAGGAATGAATAAAAAAACTCTGAACAAAGCCCTGAATCCATTTTTCACCACTAAAAACACACGCACTGTGGGACTTGGTCTTTCTCTGCTTTCAGAATCAGCCAAAGCAGCCAATGGAACTTTTTCCATAAAATCAAAGCCAGGAAAAGGGACTCATTTAAAAGCCGTGTTCCAAACCAGTCATATAGACAGAAAACCTATGGGAGATATAGCTTCAACCCTTATCTCTATCATATCCGGTCACCCTGAGGTCAATTTAGTCTATGCACATCAACTTAATGGAAAAAAATACAGGCTCAACACCAAAAAAATAAAATCACAACTAAACGGCATTCGAATTAACTCGCCGGAAGTTCTTCAAATAATCAAATCAAACATAAAAAAAGGACTCGATTATATTGGGAGGCAAAAATGAAAGATGCAATTAATGAGGACAAATTATCCGGGATCATCGAAAAATACAAAGATAATCCTAATGCCACTGTGGCTATTCTCCAAGATATTCAAGAAGAATACAATTATCTCCCTAGAGAAGCCATGACAAAAGTATCCAAAGAATTCAATATCCCTCTATCTAGACTGCTCAGTGTGGCTACATTCTACTCAGCTTTTAGTCTGACTCCTAAAGGGAAACATCAAATCAACATATGTCTGGGAACCGCCTGCCATGTGAGAGGAGGAGCTCGAATCATGAATAAAGTGGAAAGGGAACTGGGAATCAAAAGAGGGGAAACCACTGAAGATCTCAGGTTCAGTTTGGATGAAGTCCGGTGTTTGGGCTGCTGCGGCCTAGCTCCTGTTATGGTGGTCGGAGAGGATGTCCACGGAAAATTATCGGAAGACAAAGTGATGTCTATTTTAGAAAAATACAAATAACGGAGGATACAAATGCCAAAGTTAACCATTAAAGACCTACAAAAGATCAAAGAAAAAAAGAAAAGGACCTCTAAACTCCGCGAAGGAGGAGATTATAGAGTCAAAATAACCGTACATATGGGAACTTGCGGCATCGCTGCTGGAGCACGTAAAATAATGAATGCCTTTATAGAAGAAATCGAAAAACATGATTCTTCAGACATCTTCCTAACAAACTCTGGATGTGCTGGTCTCTGCAGCAAAGAACCCATGGCAACCATTGAAGTCTTAGATCAGGCACCAGTCAAATACATAGATCTGAATGAAAAAAAGGTAGAAGAAATCTTCCAAAAACATGTAATGGGTGGAAATATTGCAAAGGAATACGCCCTGGGAAAAGGAAGCGAAAAAACAGATGCATAAAAGGAGCGGAAAATAATGGAAAAAGAAAAAGCTTACCGCATGCACCTCATGGTATGTGCAGGAACAGCCTGTGTCTCAAACAACTCTTTTAAAATTAAGGAAGCCCTGGAAAGAGAAATAAAAAAACAGGAGCTTGAGAATGAAATTCTTGTCGTCACTACAGGTTGTAATGGATTCTGTGAAAGAGGGCCCCTTCTTACTGTCCAACCAGGAAATATTTTTTATCAAAAACTTGAAGAGAAGGATATTCCCTATCTTGTGGAAGAACATTTCCTAAAAGGACGTCCGGTTGAAAAACTGATGTACAAGCCTCCCAAAGAAAAATCTCCCATACCTGTACTCAGTGATATCAATTTCTTTAAAAAGCAAGTGCTCATAGCCCTTAGAAACCGAGGCATAATTGACCCAGAAAATATCGATGACTATATAGCTAATGATGGATACAGTGCTTTAGCCAAAGCTTTAACTGAGATGAAGCCCGAACAAATCATTACTGAAATCAAAAATTCAGGACTTCGAGGAAGAGGTGGAGCTGGTTTTCCTACAGGCATGAAATGGGAATTTGTTCGGAATGCCGACAGTTCCAACGGAGAAAAATATATCATTTGCAACGCAGATGAAGGCGACCCTGGAGCCTACATGGATAGAAGCCTAGTGGAAGCTGACCCTCATTCCATCCTCGAAGGGATGCTGATAGGGGCTAACGCCATGGGAGCCAATCAAGGATATATCTATATCCGAAATGAATATCCCTTAGCTCTTAAAAGGATCCGAATTGCTATTGATCAGGCTCGAGATTACGGACTTTTAGGAGAAAATATCCTGGACTCGGGATTTAATTTTGACATCAATGTGGTCAGAGGCGCTGGCGCCTTTGTATGTGGAGAGGAAACCGCTTTGTTGGCTTCAGTTGAAGGCCGTCTTGGTGAACCGAGACCCCGCCCACCTTATCCTGCTCAAAAAGGACTCTGGGGAAAACCCACCAACATAAATAACGTAGAGACTTGGGCCAATGTTCCTCCCATAATCATACGAGGAGCCAAATGGTTCTCCTCTATAGGAACGGACACCAGTAAAGGAACCAAAGTATTTTCTGTGGTGGGCAAAGTCAAAAATACAGGTTTAGTCGAAGTCCCTATGGGATTGAGCTTGGGTGAAATTGTCTTTGACATATGTGAAGGAATCGAAAAAGACCGTAAGTTCAAAGCAGTCCAGATCGGAGGACCTTCTGGAGGTTGTGTTTCAGCTGAACATCTCAATTTACCCCTTGATTATGAACAGCTCACTCAAGTAGGCTCCATGATGGGCTCAGGGGGAATGGTTGTCCTTGATGAAAACACCTGCATGGTGGACTTAGCCCATTATTTTTTAACCTTTAGTAAAGGTGAATCATGTGGAAAATGCACTCCATGCCGAGAGGGTATTCCCAGAATGCTGGAGATCCTCACCAAAATAAAAGAAGGCCGGGGGGAAATGGAAGATTTGGATTTATTGGAGAATCTAGCAAAAAATATAAAAGCGACAGCCTTATGCGGCTTGGGAAACACCGCTCCTAATCCTGTCCTGACTACACTTCGAAATTTCAGAGACGAATATGTCTCTCACATAAAATACAAAAAATGTCCTGCTGGGGTTTGTACAGATTTAGTCCCTTCTCCCTGTCAAAATGCTTGTCCTATTGAGACAGAAGCGTCTTCATACATAGCTCTTATTGCTCAAGGTGACTTTAAAAAAGCCCTGGAAGTGAACCGCTGGGTAAATCCTTTGCCGAGTGTGTGCGGCCGGGTATGCCACCATCCTTGTGAGACAAAATGCAGAGCCGGAGAAGTGGATAAACCAATCTCCATAAGAGCTCTCAAAAGATTTCTAACCGACTATGAAAAATCAACCGGTGAAAAGCATAAAGTGGAACCAGTTCCCCAAAAATATGAAAAAGTCGCCATCATAGGTTCGGGTCCTTCCGGACTTATGGCTGGGTGGGAACTGGCAAAAAGAGGCTACAAACCAACAATCTTTGAATCTGAATCTGTGCCTGGAGGAGTCTTGTCCTGGGGCATACCGGAGTATAGGCTTCCCCAAGATGTGCTTCAGTCTGAGATCGATGATATAAAGGAAATGGGAGTTGAGATTCAAACCAATACCACAATAGGAAAGGATCTCCATATAAATGACCTTTTTGACCAAAATTATAAGGCATTATTTATTGCTACCGGAGCTCTGGTAAATTCCAAACTGGGTATCCAAGGAGAAGACACAGAAGGAGTTATTGATCCTCTCCAATTCCTCAAAGAATACAATTTAAATAAAAAGGCAAAAATAGGCAAAAAAGTAGCTGTGATAGGAGGAGGAAATACAGCCATAGATGCGGCCCGCACTGCCTGGAGGTTAGGCGCTGAGGTGACCATCCTTTACAGACGAACAAAACTGGAAATGCCTGCCAATGAGGAAGAAATCGATGAGACCTTAAAAGAAGGAATTAAAATTGAATTTTTGACTCTTCCTGTTGAGGCCTATTCTGAAAACGGGAAGCTGAGCAAGATCAAATGTCAGAAAATGTCCTTGGGAGAATTCGATAAATCAGCCAGAAGAAGGCCTCAACCTATTAAGGGAAGCGAATTTGAACTGCAAATTGATACCCTTATTCCTGCCATTGGACAAAAACCTGATTTAGAGTTTCTCCAAGGAAACACAAAACTTAATATATCCAAGTGGAATACCTTGGAAGTCAATCCAGAAACCATGGAGACCAATGTGCCCGGAATATTTGCCGGAGGAGATGTGGTCACAGGACCGGCAACTGTTTTAGAAGCCATGAGAGCTGGGAAAATTGCCTCTGAATCAATCCATAGATATTTAAGAGGAGAAAACATTTCCAGAGAATACAGTCCTAAAAAACAAAGACTAAATATTCCTCCTGTCCAAGTGTCCCCTGAAGAATTGTCTGAACTGAAAAGGCCAGAAATACCCACTTTATCTGTTGAAGAAAGAAAATCTAATTTTAAAGAAGTAGAACTTGGCCTTACCAAAGAAATGGCTATGAAAGAAGCCAAAAGATGCTTGAGATGCGATCTGGAAAATAAAGGAGAATAATAATGAATGAAAATAAAAAAGTAAGATTGACCATCAATAATAAACCTATTGAAGTGGAAAAAGGAACCACCATACTCCAAGCAGCTAAGAAATTAGACATCGATATCCCCACCCTTTGCTATCATTCTCTTCTGGAACCTTATGCTGCCTGTCGGGTGTGTATGGTTGAGAGAAAAATGGGAGATAAAGTGGATCTGGTTACTTCCTGTAACACGGAAGCCAGAGAAGGCATTGAAGTCTTTACAGAATCAGAAAATGCAGTAAATGCCCGCAAAATGAATGTTCAATTGCTAATGGCCCAAGCTCCGAATGCAGAACCGGTTAAAGAGATCGCTGAAAAAATGGGCATTGAGAAAACTCCTTTTGAGATCAAAGATCCTACAGAAAAATGTATTCTGTGCGGTCTGTGCGTGCGAGCCTGCGAGCAAGTGGTGGGAGCCAATGCCATAAGTTTTAATGACCGCGGATCGAATCGAAAAGTTCTTCCTCCTTTTGGAGAAGAATCTGAAGCCTGTATCGGCTGCGGCGCCTGTGCCTTCTTCTGTCCCACAGAGGCCATCACTTTAGAAGACATCCATGGAAGAAAAGTGGTCCATGAAGAGTTGGATCTGGGACCCAACTCTGCCATTCGAGTCCCAATCAGACAGGCTGTCCCTATGGTTCCTTTTGTAGATGAGGAAGCCTGCATTCATTTTAAAACTGGTGGCTGCCAGATTTGTGAACAAGTCTGCGAAAAAGAAGCTGTCAATCATGAAATGGAAGATGAAGAAATCGAAGTTGAAGTGGGGAGTATTATCATTGCCTCAGGATTCAAACCTTTTGATCCCAAAAGGATTCCCTCTTTAGGTTATGGTAGGTTTGAAAACGTTATTACGGGGTTAGAATTTGAAAAACTGAACAATGCTTCAGGTCCTACAAACGGAGAAATACTCTTGGCTAACGGCGAAAAGCCCAAATCAGTTGGACTTGTCCACTGTGTCGGATCAAGAGATGAAAACTATAATCCTTACTGCTCTCGAGTCTGCTGCATGTATTTGTTAAAATTTGCCCATTTGCTCAAAGAAAAAACTGATGCCACCATCTATGACTTTTATATTGATATCAGGTCTTTTGGGAAGGGTTACGAAGAATTTTACCACCGACTTCTTGAGGAAGGAGTTAAATTTATTAGAGGGAACGTCTCAGAAATAACAGAACTAGCGGTCACAGAAAAAGAAGAAGGAAAACTGATCATACAAGTTGAAGACACCCTTATCGGGACTATGAGGAGAATTCCTGTGGATATGGTGATTCTCGGAACAGGACTGGAGCCGGGATTGGATCAAGGGGATATTGCCAGAATCTTTAACATCACCACAAGCCAAGACGGCTTTTTCCTGGAAAGACACCCTAAACTGGCACCTGTATCCACAGCTTCGGACGGAGTGTTTTTAGCTGGAACCGCTCAAGGGCCCAAAGATATTCCAGATACAGTGGCTCAAGCCGGAGCAGCTACCTCAGAAGCTCTTGCCTTAGCAGACAAAGGGAAGTTCATTCTGGAGCCTGTGACAGCTGAAATTGATAAAGAGCTTTGTTCAGGATGCCAAATTTGTGTCAATCTGTGCCCGTTTACAGCCATATCCTATAACGAAGAGGAAGGAGTCTCAGAAATTAACGACGCTTTGTGCAAAGGCTGCGGGACCTGTGTTTCAGCCTGTCCCTCCGGCGCTTCCCAGCAGAGACATTTTAAAGACAATCAGATATTAGCTGAAATCGAAGGCCTCTTTATGGAATAAATCCCGCAATAACAAGAGACTCCTTTAAAATAATTTTAAATCATCTATAATACCGCATTATTATTAAAAATATAAAAGTTGAACTCCCATAGAAGGAAGATTTATATGACCGATAAATATTTCGGACATAACAGAGCCCCTAACTTGAGCTGTTTGTATAAATACAGTATGATTAGCTTGATACGAACAATTTAGCATACATTCAACCAATGAAGATTCCTCATTTCTCACTCAGAAAAAAAATAATACTAAGCTTTCTTCTTGTTATATTACTTGGGGGCATTATAACTCTTATCCTTGGTTCCAGGCTTATCCGAAACACCCTCATATCTCAGGCTCAGGATAAAGTCAAACACGACTTATCATCAGCATGGATGGTATTCAATGAAAGAGTGAGCGATATAAAAGAATTCGTCAGCTTAACCTCTGAAAGGAAAAGACTTGAAGATAGCTTGAAAAACAAAGATTATGTTCCCATATCAGAATGCTTAAACCAACTGAGGAAAAAATACAGACTGGATATACTTAATGTGACAGATCCCAAAGGAGTTGTTATCATAAGAACACGAAATCCCGGCCAAACCGGTGACAACCAATCACAAGATGAAATAATAAAAAAAGCCTTATCAAAGGAAGTCACCGCATCCCCTCAGATAATTTCCAGAGAACTCCTATTAAGAGAAGGAAAAGAGCTCGCTGATAAGGCTGTCATAGAAATCAAACCAACACCCAAAGCCGCTAAGTCATCCAAAAATAAAGAGACAAGCGGGATGATTCTGAAAGCAGCCTCTCCTATTCTGGATGAAGATAACAATCTTCTTGGCGTTTTGTATGGGGGAGTGCTCATAAACAGGAACTATGAAATAGTCGACCGTGTCAAGGAAATGGTTTACAAAGGGGAACAATACAAAGGACACGAGACAGGAACAGCAACGATTTTCTTAAATGATCTCCGCATATCCACCAATGTTAAGAACAAAGATGATTTAAGGGCTATTGGGACCAGAGTATCTGAAAAAGTGAGTGATGCTGTACTAAAAAACGGCAAATCCTATATAGACAGAGCCTTTGTGGTTAATAACTGGTACATCACAGCCTATGAACCCATAAAAATTTAGAAAATCAGATCATTGGAATACTCTATGTGGGTATGCTCGAAAAACCTTATATAGATATTGCACACAAAGTCATGATAACTTTTACATTCATGGCTTCCATGCTGGTCATATTGCTGCTGGTCCTTCTTTATTTTTCAACCAATCGAATCATAGACCCCCTCCTTAAAATAGTGGAAGCGACTCAAAAAATCGCCAGCGGAGATCTTTCCCACAAAGTTGAAGTGACCTCAACAGATGAAATAGGCTATTTGGCTGAATCTTTTAATAAGATGACCGATGACCTTGATGCTGCAAACAAAAAGCTGCTGGAGTGGGGAAAAACACTTGAAAAGAAAGTGGAAGAACGCACCAAAGAACTCAGAGAAATGCAGGCCCATCTTATTCAGTCTGAAAAACTGGCTTCTCTTGGAAAACTGGCCGCAGGAGTGGCCCACGAAATCAATAACCCTCTGGCGGGGATACTCATATACAGTCATCTGATATTAGAGGACATTGATAAAGACACACCTTATTACGATAATCTAAGAAAAATTGTTAAAGAAACAACAAGGTGCAAAGAAATCGTGAAGGGACTGCTTGAGTTCGCCCGACCCAAAGAACCTGAAACAAATCTGGTCAATATAAACGATGTTGTGGAAAAAGCACTCTCTATTATGGAAACCAAAACCCTCTTTCAAAATATCACAATCAAAAAGAAATACTTTTCTTCCCTTCCAAAAATCACAGCTGACAGCGCTCAACTCCAGCAGGTCTTTATAAATATAATCATAAATGCCGCAGAAGCAATGGAGGGAAATGGTTCTCTGACCATAAAAACCGGAATCGATAGGGACAAAAAGACCATCTATATTCATTTCCGAGATACAGGACCAGGGATACCTGAAGATGTAAAAAACAGGCTTTTCGAACCTTTTTTTACGACCAAAGAGGTCGGCAAAGGAACTGGCCTGGGGCTTGCTATCAGTTACAGTTTCATAAGAAAGCATAACGGAACCATAGAGGTTCAAAGCAAAGCGGGAGAGGGCTCCACATTTATTGTCAAACTGCCTGTAAAAAATGAATCCAAAAAAGACTAAAAAAGCAAAAATATTTATCATTGATGATGAAGAATCCATAAGGGATTCCTGTACCCAGGTTCTTACAAAAGACGGATACGAGGTCCAGACTTCTTCGGATGGACGAGAGGCTGTAAACATCTTAAATAAATCCAGATTCGATATCATTCTACTGGATCTCAAACTCCCAGGAATTCCAGGAATCAAAATCCTGAAAAAAATAATAAAATCCACGCCGGAGATTCCGGTCATAATCATCACCGGATTTGCTTCCATAGAATCCGCTGTCAATACCATCAAACAGGGAGCCTTTGACTATCTGGCTAAACCTTTCAGCCCGGAAGAGCTGCGCACAATAGTGAAAAAAGCCTTAAACACAATCGAGACGCAAGCGGCTTACGAAAAAAACAAAGCCTTCAAACAGAATATTTCCATGGTCGTAGGAAAAAGCACATCTATGGAAAAAGTCATAGACATTATGAAAAGAGTCAGCCCCACGGAAAGCACGGTTCTCATTACCGGAGAAAGCGGAACCGGGAAAGAACTTCTGGCCTCAGAAATACACAAACACAGCAAAAGAAAAAGGGCCCCATTTGTTGTGGTCGACTGCGGAGCACTGGTTGAGACCCTCTTTGAGAGTGAGCTCTTCGGTCATGTCAAGGGTTCTTTTACGGGTGCTCATGTAACTAAGCACGGACGCTTTGAAGTCGCAGACGGAGGCACTATATTCCTGGATGAAATAAGCAATATCAGCATGAATATACAAGCAAAACTCCTTAGAGTCATTCAGGAACGGGAGGTCACCAGAATCGGAAGCACCAAACCCATTAAAGTCGATGTCCGTATTCTTGCCGCCACTAATGTAAGCCTTGCCGAACGTGTGAAACAGAATAAATTCAGGGAAGACCTGTTCTATCGCCTGAGTGTGGTCCCTATAAATATTCCTCCTTTGAGGGAAAGAAAAGAAGATATTCCACTGCTTCTGGAACACTTCCTTCAAAAATACAATCAAAAATTATCCAAAGATATCAAAGGTTTTACAACTGAAGCGAAAAAAGCGATTATGGACTATGATTGGCCCGGAAACATAAGAGAACTCCAAAATACCATAGAGCGGGCAATGGTGCTGATGAGGAGCAAAAAGATCGGACTGGATGACCTTATCTATCATGGAATAGGCACTTCCCGCTCCATGATTTACCCGACAGGAGGAAACCAGAAAACATTAGATGAAATTGAAAAAGAATACATAGAATCTGTCCTCAAGTCTCAACATGGGAACAAAAGCAAAACAGCAAAAATTCTCGGGATAGACAGAAAGACTCTTTATTCAAAAATAAAAAAATACAAGATCAGGTAATCAAAACCCCATATCCACCTATGTCATATCTAAACACCTAGTGTGGAATTTCTCTACATTATTTCGTTTTTCAAGCCATACGATTTTTTCCTTATCGAAAAAAACCGCCTACTCCCTTTCAATTCAACAATTTAGACTTTTATAAAAAACAAGAGCATTTAGCCATTCAATAGGCACATAACTTGCATAACACAAGAAGGATGAGTGACATTTATTTCTTCATGAAAAAATTCTATAAACATCAAAGGATATCTTAAATGAAAATCGTAAAACTAAAGGAAGCTAATTTACATTCTTTTTTAGAAGAAATTTCCAAGGAAGCAGACTTATGGGCCCCTGTAAAAGCAGCACCGGATAGATATAAATTCGAATTCATCCAAGACTTGAATAAAATTGACACTGACTGTACAAGAACGATTCTACCGCCCAGAAAGATCCTTCTTCCCCCTTCCATTAACATGTTTCAAGCTTCTGAAAAAGAATACAAAGAAGATTTTTCCCACGTTTCAAAAAAAATAATTTTTGGTATCCACCCCTGCGATATTCACGGCATTCTGATAATGGATGACTTTTTCTCTCATGAATTCTATGACCCTTATTACATGGAATCCAGGAAAAACACTCTTCTCCTGGGACATTCCTGCTGGCCTGACGAAAACTGCCTCTGCAAGTCGACCAGAACCCACATCATCAAAGAGGGCTATGACCTCTTTTTTTCCAAGCTTAAGGAAAGATACATTGTGTGGATCGGTTCCAGCAAAGGGGATGACCTCATAAGAACAAAGGCTAACCTCTTTGAAGAAGACATATCTGACAAAGACATTAAAGAATACGCTGAATGGTGTGATCAAAGAGAGAAAGCTTTCCAAACAGAAATAAATTTTGATGCCCTGGGTGATCTCATGGAACTTATGTACAATGACCCTCTTTGGGAAGAATTAGGGAATGCCTGTTTAGCCTGTGGATCCTGTTCAAACGTATGCCCTACCTGCAACTGCTACAATGTGGCAGACAGACCGGCTTTGGAGAAAAAGTATTCTGATATTAAAAGATGCTGGGATGCCTGTACTTTGGAAAGCTATTCTGAGGTAGCAGGAGGAGAAAATTTCAGAAAAAAACGCGCTGACAGGCTGAAGCTTTTTTACACACATAAATTTCAAGCTTATATATCAAAGTACGGCAAACCTGCCTGTGTGGGCTGCGGCAGATGCGTGGCTACCTGCCCTGTTGACATAAATGTAAAAACAGTAGGCAAATCCTTGGATGGAGAAAAAGTGGACGCCTTCTGGAAGAGATTAAGCAAAGAGGTGACAAAATGAACAGTGAAAACAAAGCCAATCAAACAGAAAATCCATTTCTTCCTGAACCAGCAAGAATAGTCCGTACCTGTCATTTGACCGAAGATGTCAAATTTTTTCAGGTCCGGATCGCTGATATGGAAAAAGCTCTTTCCTTTAGATACAGAATAGGGCAGTTTGCCATGATTTCCGTTCTCGGTGCCGGAGAAGCTCCTTTTTCAATCTCATCCACTCCTTCCCGGCCGGGACTCCTTGAATTCTGTATCCGCAAGACGGGCCTAGTCACCGACGCCCTCTTCGGGCTCAAAGAAAACGACATGATCGGAATCAGAGGCCCATACGGCAATGGATTTCCTGTAGAACAAATGAAAGGAAAAGACATTTTAATCATTATGGGCGGCCTCGGAGCTGCCCCCCTTCGCTCAGTGCTGCTCTACTGTCTTGATAACCGGGACCAGTTCGGCAGAGTGATACTCCTGCACGGAGCCAAAAGACCGGCGGAAATGCTTCTTATAGAAGAATTTCTCTCTCTGAAAGAAAGAGAGGACTTAGAATGTTTGCTTTCTGTGGATCAAGACGATACAGGGAAATGGACGGAAAACATCGGAGTTGTGACCACTCTTTTTCCTAAAATAAAGAATATAAATCCATCCACTACTTACAGTATGGTTTGCGGTCCTCCTGTCATGTATAAATTTGTCCTCAACGAACTGTTAAAATTCAATATACCCAAAGATCAGATCCTGATGACTCTGGAAAGACGCATGAAATGCGGCATCGGCAAATGCGGACACTGCGCCATAGGCTACCTTTACACATGTCTGGATGGTCCTGTCTTCACATACTGGGATGTCATTCATATGAGAGAGCTCATCTAAGGGGGAAGCAATGAATAATGGAAAATTAAAAATCGGAATTTATGAGTTAACAGGATGTGCGGGAGACGCTTTGCTCATTCTGGACTGCGAAAAAGAACTTCTTGATATATTTAAAGCTGTGGATATACAGTCTTTTCTGATGGCAAGCAGTGACAATAGAGACGGAAAACTTGACATCGCTCTGGTAGAAGGTTCCGTGAGCACGGAAAGAGAAATCGAAGAACTCAAAGACATAAGAGAAAGAGCTGAAATTGTGATCGCCATCGGACTGTGCGCCTCTGTCGGCGGAATACAAGCAAGATTCACCGATCCCAACGAGTGGAAAAAGAAATACAAAGAAGTCTACGGAGATATAGAGATGACTCACACCAAACCTGTCCAGTCCAAGCCCATAGATGCTTATATAAAAGTAGATTATTATCTCCCTGGCTGTCCTATCGGAAAAGAACAGTTTCTTGACCTCTTCACCCGGGCTGTAAAAGGAACTCTCCCGGAAAGATATCCGCGGCCAGTTTGTGTCACATGTAAATACAATGAAAATGACTGCCTCTTAAATAAAGGAATCCCATGCCTAGGCCCCCTGACAGCAGATGGGTGCGGCTCCATATGTCCGAACCACAATGTGCCCTGTTTTGGATGCTGGGGACCTGTGGAAGGGGCCAATCTCACCTCTGAATATTATCTTTTAAAGGAAAAAGGGTTTGACATTGAATCCATAAAGAAACGAATGGCTAATTATTCAGGCACAAAGCTGATCGATTTTTTGAAACAATTTAAAAAGGAGTCAAAATGAAAAAGATAAGCGTAGACCATCTAGCCAGAGTTGAGGGAAACGGGGGAATCTCAGCCACAATTGACGGGAAAGTGGTATCAGACGTTAAATTCAGCATATACGAAGGCCCCCGCCTCATAGAAAAGCTGACCATCGGCCTAACCCCTGAAGAAGATGTCAGTATGTCTCCCCGGATATGCGCCATCTGCAGTCTTTCACATAAGAACGCGGTTCTCCGGTCCATGGAAAACGCACTTAATATTAAAATACATCCCAAATCCTATCTCTGCAGAGAACTCATGCATATGGGAGAAATGGTTGAAAGCCATTCTCTTCACACATACTACCTTTCTCTTCCTGATTACTTGGGATATCCCAATGCCATAGCCATGGCATCGGACTTTGAACTTGAAGTCAAAATCGCTCTGGAGATGAAGCATTTTGCCAACCATATCATGAAAGTCCTGAGCGGGCGCTACATTCACGGCGAGAATCCCATCATCGGCGGTTTCGGCACATTTCCCTCCAGGGACGAACTTATCTTTATAAAAAACAGAGCTATTCAATTTATGCCCTTTGTAAAAAAGACCGTTGATCTCTTCTGCACTCTTGATTACCCCGACGTCCCCGAAAAAGAAACCATCTATGCCTGCTGTGAACCAGGGAACAGCAACTACGGATTCTGGGGAGACGAAATACTTCTTTCCACAGGCGAAAAATTTTTTAGAGACGATTACCAAAAACTCACGAACGAGTTTGTTGTTTCTCACTCCTACTGCAAACGCAGCCGCTACAAAGGAAAGCCTTACTCTGTAGGAGCCCTGGCCAGAGTCAACAATCTCGGGGAGAGGTTCAAGGGCGAAACAGGGAAAATGTATAAAAAATACTTTAACAAACGCTGGCACGTCAATCCCTTGTTTCATAATGCCGCCCAAGCTCTGGAAATCAGCTACTGTTTTGAACGCATCCCGGAACTGGTGGATGAGATCCTTAAGTATGAAGAGGACCCCAAGGCTGTCAAATACACAGCCAAAAGCGGAAAAGGAACAGGACTTGTGGAAGCTCCAAGGGGACTGCTTATACATCATCATGAAATCACTGATGGGCGCGTCTCCCTTGTTGATATCATAACACCCACGGCCCAGAATGCAGAAGATATTGAGAGGTACTGCCAGATTGCTGCCCAAAAGCTCCTCGACTCAGGAAAAGAAGACAAAATCAAAGAAAGAATGGAACTGGTTGTCAGAGCCTTTGATCCCTGTATCAGCTGCTCCGCCCACATGGCTGAAGTCACACATACTCCTTCCGGAAGCTGGAAAAACAAACTGGAGGAAATAAGGAAAAACAGCTCCCCTGTCTATATAGGGGCAGGACAGCAGGACCGCAGTGACGATGCCTGCGGCATAGACATTGCCCAAAAGCTGCGCGGTCTCGGATTTAAAGACGTATGGCTGGGATCTGAAATAATCAGAGACGACAAACTGGAAGGATACACCGAAAAGAACACACTCGTTTTCTTTGACGCGGTTGATTTTAATGAAAAAGCCGGCAAAATAACCGTTCTTCCATTGGAATATATCCTCACTCATTCCAGCATTAGTCACAAATTTGTGCCGTTTGCTGCCAGTATCAAGAATCTCTCCCTGCAAAAAAACGCATATGTCGTAGGGATACAGCCAGATTCAGTCGCCCGGGGAAATAAAATAAGCCCCTCGGTACAAAAAGCTGTCCGTGAAATCTTAAATCATTTAAGGAATTAAAACCGATGAGAAGAACCGTTCCTAGAGGTGGCCATCATAGTATAGTGATCCCTCAACAGATCACTTCCCGCCTATTTCTTCCTGCATCAATCTATATCACCTCTATACGGTTTTCTTTTTCATAAATATATATACGAAGGGCTTGTCTCCAGAGGCAAGCCCTTCACTTAAGCAAGATGCATGTTCCTCTAATGGGGCTTGTTCATACAGAGTGTGGAATATTTCCCCTTATAGAGTGAATATATGTAAAACAAGTTCTTTGTTTTTTTAAGAAAATGCCTTTAATTTGTTTATTTATAAATAGTTAAGATATATACAAATGAATAAGCGCAAAGATGGACTTGGCACGATTATTGCAGTTATACTCAACTCAAGGATATGATAAATGAAAAACTTTAAGAAAAAAATCCTCATCATTGACCCTGACGAGAAAGACAGAGAATCATTATTATCCCTTCTTCAACATAAAGACTATCAAGTAGAAACAGGAAAAGGGCTCACGGATGCCATAAAAAAAATAACATCCAATCATTTTCATTGTGTTATAATGGCTGTCGAACTTCCGGAAATGAAAGGATTTGAAGCCGTTTCCATAATAAAAAATATAGACGCGGATACCAAAGTCATAATGACAACGAAAAAAAACACCAAAGAATTAGAAGCAAAAGTAAGAGAGCAGGATATATTTTATTATTTTATAAAATCATTTGGAAAAGAAGAATTAAAACTGGCAATTAAAAATGCTTTCAGTAAATAAAGGAGAAATATAATGGAAAAAGCAAGAGCAAAAATTTTAATCATCGATGACGATCCCGATTTCAGAGATGCTATCACTCCGATCCTTCATTCAGCTTCCTATGATGCTATCACAGCTTCCAATCCCGAAGAGGGAAAGAAAAAGATCCTATCGGAAAAACCTGACCTTATTCTTCTGGATATTATGATGGACAGCCTTTTTGACGGATTCTCACTATGCCATGCCATAAAAACCTCTAAAGAATTCAAGTCCGTTCAAAACACACCAGTAATATTCATCTCGGCAGTCAAAGAAGTGACCGGTTCCAGATTCCAGTTCAAGGGAGATCAAGAGGGCATGGAAGGTCCGGATGACTATATAGATAAACCCGTCAAGGCTGACGACCTGATCGAACGGATAGAGAGGCTTCTGAAAAAATGACCAAAGGAAAAGCGGATCAGATACTACCCGGCATGCTCAATGAAAAAGAAAGAGAACTCAGGAATTCTTTTCTGCTTCAAATAAAAAACATCCCAGGAGGGGAAAGTATCAAAAAGTGTATCCAGTGCGGCACATGCACCGCTACCTGTCCTGTCAGCTATACCATGGATATAACCCCTAGGGAAATCATTGCCCTTTTCAGAGCGAAAGATATTGATACCATCCTCTCCAGCAGAACTATCTGGATCTGTGCTTCCTGTTACTCCTGTACCGTCCGGTGTCCTCAGGGAGTTAAAGTCACGGATATCATTTACACACTGAAAAGGCTGGCAATAGAAAACGAGATCTTCCCAAAAAAATTCCCTGTTTATGCCTTGTCCAATTCTTTTGTCTGGTTTGTAAACCATTTAGGTCTGAGTTATGAACCCGGCCTTTTGGTTGCTTACTATTTAAGAACAAACCCATTCAAACTGTTAGGAATGATCCCTCTGTTTTTAAAACTTGCCAAAAACGGCAGGATAGGGTTTTTCCCAAGAAAAATAAAAAACAAAAAAAACTTTTCTAAAATACTTAAGGAAGCAGAGATTGTAGAAAATATTATTCCCATGCAGGAATCATAAGCAATCATATCCCTTTCTCACTCTTCTTCTTCCTTTATGCTTTCGGAGGCAAAAAAATGAATTACTCTTATTACCCGGGATGCAGTTTAGAGGCGTCAGCAAAAGGATATGATGAATCTGTTAAATACGTCTTCAGCAAATTAGGACATGAACTCATAGAAATAGATGACTGGAACTGCTGCGGAGCCACTTATTATATGGCTACAAAAGAGACCATATCTCTTGTCATATCTGCCAGAAACCTGGCTATTGCTGAAAAAAAAGGACTGGATATTATAGCACCCTGCAGTTCTTGCTATACGATCCTTTATAAAACAAATCATATCCTGAAAAACAACCGCATCCTTAGGGAGAAAGTCAACCAAGCTTTAAGGAAAGTCGGGCTCGAATATCATTTGAATGTAGAGGTCAGGCATCCTCTTGAAGTCCTGGTAAACGATGTGGGTATAGAGACGATCGCCTCAAAGGCAAAAAAATCGCTGGGTGGATTAAAAATCGCTCAATACTATGGCTGCCAGATAGTGAGGCCTGAAAGAGGGCTGGACGACAAAGACGATCCGCAGATGATGGATAATCTGTGCAAGGCCCTGGGGGCTGAAAATGTCTACTTCCCAATGAAGACTCAGTGCTGCGGCGGGATGCTCATGACGACCTATCCTGATGTGGGTTTGGGCCTTAATAAAAAACTGTTGGAGTGCGCCAAGGAAAACGGCGCGGATATCATTATCACAACCTGCCCCCTCTGCCAGATCAACTTGGAAGCATACCAAAATAAAATAAATAAAAAATTTAAGACGGATATTAAAATTCCCGTACTCTTTTTCACTCAAATCGTCGGTTACGCTCTGGGTGGAACTCCCCGTGAGCTGGGCCTCCAACGTTCACTCATTCCCTTTGACCCTGAAAAAATATCAAGAGAGGAACTAAGATGACTGATAATAACATAAAAATAGGTGTTTATATTTGTCACTGCGGATCTAACATCGCAGCCACCGTAGATGTGGAAAAATCACGCGATGCGATAAAAAATGAGCCAAATGTACAAGTTGCCCGTGACTACAAATTCATGTGTTCTGAACCCGGACAGGACCTGATCATAAAGGACATCAAAGAAATGGGGCTGAACCGAATCATCGTCGCTTCCTGCTCTCCTTTAATGCACGAACCTACATTCAGGATGGCCTGTGAAAAAGCCGGTGTTAACCGATATCTGTTCCAGATGGTCAACATAAGGGAGCAGTGTTCATGGATTCACAAAGATATTGAAAGAGCTACAGAAAAGGCAACTTCCCTTATAAGAGCGGCCGTAAACAGGGTCGCCCTTCAGGAGCCTCTCGAACCGGCGAAGGTGAATGTCAATCCAGACACATTGATAGTGGGAGCAGGCATTGCCGGTATCCAAGCCGCTATAGAGATAGCTAACTCAGGGAATAAAGTCTATTTAGTGGAAAAGGAATCCACTATCGGTGGTAAAATGGCTAAATTTGACAAAACATTCCCAACTCTTGACTGCTCTGCCTGTATCCTCACTCCGAAAATGGTATCTGTTGCCCAGAACAAAAATATCAAGCTCTTCAGTTTGAGTGAAGTGGAAGAAGTGGAAGGATCCATAGGAAATTTCACGGTAAAAGTACGAAAGAAAGCCCGTTTCGTCAAAGATGACTGCACATCATGCGGAGAATGTTCTGATGTGTGTCCGATCAGCATCCCCAATCCTTTTGAAGAAAAACAAGCCTTGCGTTCAGCCATATACAAAACATTTCCCCAGGCAATCCCCAATACCTATGTCATCGATAAAGACAGCCGTCCTCCGTGCCGCGAAACCTGCCCTATCAATCAGGAAGCTGCGGGCTATGTGACTCTTATATCGAAAGGGCGCTTTGAGGAAGCAGCCCGTCTCATAAGGCAGCAGAATGCTCTTCCGAGTGTCTGCGGTCGAGTCTGCTACCACCCGTGTGAATCGGAATGCAACCGTAAATTTGTGGACAAACCGGTTTCCATTAAAAATCTTAAAAGATTTGCCATTGACTGGGAACTTGAGAACAAAGGAGCACCTGACCCTCCAAAAATAGAGAAAAAAAGAGGGGAAAAGATAGCCATCATCGGCTCAGGCCCTTCAGGCCTTGTGTGCGGCCATGACCTGGCCTTAAAAGGGTACGATGTCACCATCTTTGAAAAGCTGCCTGTTGAGGGCGGGATGCTCAAAGTAGGAATACCGGAATACAGGCTTCCAAAAAAAATTCTTAAACGGGATATAGACTATATCAAAAAACTGGGTGTGGAAATAAAAACAAACAAAGCTCTGGGTAAAGACTTTGACATCAAAGGCCTAAAAAACATGGGGTATCAGGCTGTGTATATAGCCACAGGTGCCCACAGAAGCAGAAAAATGGACATTCCCGGAGAAGACCAATTTGATGGTGTCTATCATGGAGTTGATTTTCTCCGCAATATAAGTCTTCAAAAACCGCAGCCGGTTGGGAGAAATGTCGCCATCATAGGAGGAGGGAACACGGCCATTGACGCAGCCAGGACCGCCCTTCGCCTTAAAGCTGATAGAGTGACCATCCTTTACAGAAGAACCCGAAAGGAAATGCCTGCTGAAGAGGCTGAAATCCAGGCCGCTGAAGCTGAAGGAGTCCGTATAAAGTACCTGACGGCTCCTGTTGAGGTTTTAGGCAAATCAGGGAAAGTAACCGGAATGAAATGTATAAAAATGGAACTCGGAGAACCCGATTCAAGCGGGAGGCGGCGCCCCGTTCCCATTGAAGGCAGCGAGTATAAACTGGATATTGACACCATTATAATAGCAGTCAGTCAATCTCCTGAAATCGATTACGCTGAAACGGGAGACCATCTCAAACTTACGAAATGGAGCACTCTTGACATCAACCCAGATACAATGGAAACCGAAATAAAAGGAGTCTTTGCAGGAGGAGATGTGGTTCGAGGCCCGGATACTGTCATAACAGCCATGGGGGACGGAAAGCGGGCCGCTGAAGTGATTGACAAATTCATAAAGGGAGAGCCCTTAAAGGATTTCAAAACAAGAAGGTGCCATCCCCTTCCTGAACGAGACGAAAATGACCGGCCTCACAGGTATTCCCCTCCTTTCAAGGACCTGCCTAAAAAAAGCCGCACTGAAATGAAAGAACTTGATCCTGAGAAACGCCGTCATTCTTTTGAAGAAGTGGAACAAGGCTACTCCGAAGAAGAAGCGAAAAAAGAAGCCTCAAGGTGCCTGAACTGCGGACTTTGTGTCGAGTGCCACGTCTGTGAAACCGTTTGTGAAGCACATGCCATCGACCATGACATGACAGACGAAATAGAAGAGATCAAGGTAGGCCAGATTCTTGTGACCACAGGTTTCGACACCATTGGTTCAGAAGCGCTCACTCCTTACGGCTACGGAAAGTTCGATAATGTTCACACAAGCCTGGAGTTTGAAAGGATCGTGAGTTCCACCGGGCCGACTAAAGGCAATATTTTGATGAAAAACGGAAAAGAACCCAGGGCCATCGGCATCATACACTGTGTTGGGTCCAGAGATGTCAACTTTCATCCCTATTGCTCCCGTGTATGCTGCATGTACGCTCTTAAGTTCGCTCATTTGATAAAAGACAGGACCAATGCGGAGGTGTATCAATTTTATATTGATATGCGTTCGTTCGGAAAAGGATATGAAGAATTCTATTCAAGGATACTTGATGAAGACGTAAACGTTATCCGTGGAAAAGTATCCGAAGTCATTAGATCCGGACATTCTGACAACGGCACAAAACCGCTGATTATCAAATGTGAAGACACTTTGATAAAAAAGTACAGGGAGATCCCGGTAGATATGGTCATTCTCTGCAACGCTATAGAACCCCAGCGTGATGCGGAAAAAACAGCAAGGCTCTTTTCCATAAGCCGAAGCCCTGACGGCTTCTTTCTTGAAAAACATCCCAAGCTTGATCCCACGAGTACAGCGACAGACGGAGTCTATATTGCCGGGTGCTGTCAGGGGCCCAAGGATATTCCGGATTCAGTAGCTCAAGCAAGCTCAGCCGCAGCAAGAATACTATCCAACATCTCCAAAGGCCAGATAGAGCTCGAACCCATCCAAGCCGAGATCGACCCGGAGCGCTGTGCGGGCTGCCGGCTCTGCAACAATCTGTGCCCATACGGAGCTATCAGTTTTGATGAAGAAAGAGCCATTTCGGTCGTGAACGAAGCCCTCTGTAAAGGATGCGGAACATGTGTGGCAGCATGCCCGTCTTCAGCCTCTACAGCCAAGCATTTCTCTGACACACAAATTCTTGCTGAAATAGAGGGCATTCTTCGAACCTAACTGTAATAAATATTGCTCTGGACAACAGGGTTCGATTTTGTATAAACTAGTATAAATCCAGATAAGGAAATATTCATGCAGGAAAAAAATCATTCTGTCGTAGTTATAGACGATGAAGAGTCAATGCGTGATTCCTGCCGTATGATACTTGAAAAAGACGGATTTCTTACTGAAACGGCAGAAGACGGAAAAAAGGGTCTTGAAAAAGTCAAAGAAATGAACCCGGACATTGCGCTGGTTGACTTAAAAATGCCCGGCATCGGCGGCTTGGATGTGATTGAAAAAATAAAAGAAATATCCCCGGATACTGTTCCGATCGTCATTACAGGTTACGCAACAGTCGAGTCAGCCGTTGAAGCCATGAAAAAAGGCGCATATGACTTTCTCCCCAAACCTTTTACCCCTGAACAACTCAGGGTCATCATAAAAAGAGGCCTTGAAAAAATAAAGCTGTTCCGGGAAGCAGAATCGCTCAGAAAAGAAAAAAAGCTCATAGAAGAAAATTTCATCACAATGGTATCCCATCAGCTCAGAAGCCCCCTGGTTGCCATTGCCCAGTACTTTGAGGTCATGCTCTCAGGTTATGTGGGAGAGATGTCCAAAGAGCATAAAGACATGTTATCCAAAGCCAGAAACAGAGTCGAAAGCCTGTTGGAACTTATCAATGACTGGCTTGATGCGGCCCGAATCGATAAAGGGCAGCTGGTGGAAAAATTTAAACCGGTCTCTCTTCATAATATTTTAAAAAAACAGATCGAATTTCTTCAGCCCATTGCAGAAAAGAATAAAATAAATCTTGAATTCGAACCTCCCACAGGGAAAAGCACGGTCAGAGGAGATGAGGAAACTCTGGAACAGGCCTTTGCAAACCTGCTGAATAATGCGGTCAAATACAACAAGCCGAACGGTTCGGTAACGATCTCGTTCCGGGAAAAGGATGATTGCATCATTACTGATATCAAGGATACCGGTGTAGGAATAGATAAAAAACATATTCCCCAGCTCTTCAATCAGTTTTTTCGTGTCAACCGGAGCGAAGGCAAACAGGGGAAAGGCTCAGGACTGGGACTTTCCATATCAAAAAAGATTATAGATGCTCATTCAGGAAGGATAGATGTCTCGAGCACCCTGGGAAAAGGAAGCACGTTCTCAGTGACTCTCCCCAAACACAAGAAGGCAACAGACTGAATCCATACCTTTATGTGATAACCATAAAAAAACCATTCTAAAAATAATAGCTATAGAAGCAAAAAACATGTACAATCTCGGAGAAAAATTGGCCGAGGAAATGGAAGAAAAGATACCTGTGATTATAAAAAAATTAAAATCCTTATTGGAAGATATTTCAAAATGAAAAAAAAAGAAGTCATGGTTTTGGAAGACCTGCTTGGCTCAAACAAGAAAATAGCCGGAGATATCCGGAAAAAACTATCTGAAAAGGGAATTCTTGCCATCAATCTCCTCAGCTCTCCCGGGGCCGGGAAAACATCTCTGCTGGAAAAACTCTCAGAAGTACTAACCCCTGGTTACAAAATGGCAGTGATAGAAGGGGACATTGAAACCGAAAGGGATGCAGAAAGAATAAGAGCGAAAGGGATACAGGCATGGCAGATATCTACCGGAGGCGCCTGTCATCTAGATGCAAAAATGGTCGGCAAAGTATTCTCAGAGATTCCCACTGACCTGGATTTCCTGTTCATAGAAAATGTCGGTAACCTGGTATGCCCTGCCAGCTTTGATCTGGGGGAAAGCCTTCGGTGTGTGCTTCTTTCTATCCCGGAAGGAGACGATAAACCCAAAAAATACCCCAAAGCGTTTTTTACTTCAGATGCTCTTATCATCAGCAAAACAGACCTTCTGGACAAAATGCCTTTCAACGTCAATCGGGCTGTTCAGGAAAGCCTGGATGTCAATCCGAAATTGAAAGCATTTAAGATCAGCTCTGTTGATGGGACCGGTATCAAAGAGTTCGTAGATTATCTCGTAAAAAACCTAAATAAACTGCGTCGAGCAAATGCATGAACTTTCTTTAATCGCCAATCTGTTTGAAATCATGGAGCAAAAGGCAAAGGAAAAAAATTCCAAAAAAATCACCTATGTCAAGCTTCAGGTCGGAGTGCTTTCCGGAGCTGTCCCGGAACTGCTGGAAACAGCTTTTAACATCTACAAAAAAGAAACCTTGGCATCAGAGGCTGATCTGGAAATCGAAAAAGTCCCTCTCAAACTGAAATGCAAGGACTGCGGGGCACTGACCATTAAAGACGACCTAGTCCTTAACTGCAGCTCATGCGGTTCCACTAACCTCGAAACTCTTGAGGGGACAGATCTCTATCTGGAAAAAATGGAACTTGAAATCGAAGACAGCTGAAGAATCTAATTTTATAGATTCATTGCTTATTTTTTTTAAAAAATATGATATAATGTTTATAATCAGTAAAGGTTTGTTCTTAGGAGCAAGCCGGTTTCGTTCTGCAGGAGAGTACCATTTTTTTAAGTGGCATCCCCCAGTTTGAAACCTTGAGTATCTTAGGAAAGGAGAATGCCACAATGGCTAATGGAACTGTAAAGTGGTTCAATAGCAGCAAAGGTTACGGCTTCATTGAGCAGGAAGACGGACCGGATGTGTTTGTTCATCATTCAGCGATCAACGCGTCTGGTTTCAAATCTCTCAAAGAAGGCGATAAAGTTACCTTTGAGATCGAGCAGGGTCCCAAAGGACCTGCGGCAAAAAATGTAACTGTCGTTTAACTCGATAACGCTATACGCCAAACAAAAAATGGCACTCTCCTTAAAGAGGAGAGTGCCTTTTTATTTTTCCCTTAAACAATACAGGTCAGTAAATAAAAAAATAGAACCATCCCTGTTTTTTGTTTAAAATAGAGATAAGATGCGGTTTATTGCTGACCTCCATATCCATTCCCATTTCTCACGGGCGACCAGCAAGAAGCTTTCCCCTGAATTTATCCATTACTGGGCAGGAGTAAAAGGTATCTCCGTGGTAGGCACCGGGGATTTCACTCATCCTGGATGGCTGAAAGAACTCAAAGACAAACTGGTCCCTTCAGAAGAAGGTCTGTTTAAGCTCAAAAAAGAGCATCAAAAAGAGCTGAATATCCCCAAAGCCATTGACCTCTGTCCGGAAATCAGATTCATACTCTCAGCGGAAATAAGCAATATATATAAAAAAAACAACAAAGTCAGAAAGGTTCATAATGTTGTTCTGGCCCCTGACTTTGCGACCGCAGAGAAAATACAGGAATCCCTTCTGAAAATCGGCGGAAATATCACATCCGACGGAAGACCCATTTTAGGCCTCGACTCCAGAGATCTCCTGGAAATGGTTCTGGAAGCTTCAGAAAGAACATATTTTATTCCCGCCCATATATGGACTCCCTGGTTTTCTGTGCTCGGATCAAAGTCAGGCTTTGATTCCATTGATGAATGCTTTGAAGACCTGACACCGTATATATCCGCTGTTGAGACCGGTCTTTCCACAGACGCTCCCATGCACTGGATGTGCTCATTTTTAGATAAATACACACTGGTGTCAAATTCAGATGCTCATTCCCCAGAAAAACTGGGACGCAACGCCAACATCCTGGACACAAACTTGTCCTACACGGATATCATTAGAGCCATGAAATCAGGAGATCCTCAAAAATTTCTAGGGACCATTGACCTCTTTCCCCAGGAAGGGAAATATCACTACGACGGCCACAGAAAATGCGGTATACGATGGGATCCCGTCCAGACGCTAAAGAACAAGGGAATCTGCCCTAAATGCGGGAAAAAAGTCACTGTGGGTGTCATGAACAGAGTGGTTGAACTCTCTGACAGGAAAGACCTTGATGAGCGTCCGAATAGACTGCCGTTCTATTCGATTATCCCTTTGAAAGAAATTCTATCCGAGATCATGCAGATCGGGACAGCTTCAAAAAAAGTCGATTCCGAATACTTTTCTCTCATCCACAGGAACGGGCCTGAGTTAGGTATCCTCCTTGATTTGCCAATAGAAGAACTTAAAAAGGAGGGATCCGAAATTCTAGCTGAAGCCATAAAAAGGATGCGCTCAAGACAGGTTCTGATTCAGGAAGGCTTTGACGGCGAGTACGGCAAAATAAAGGTATTCCATAAAGAGGAGCCCCGATCTCCGGAGAGCCAAGTCTTTCTGTTTGATAAAAAACCAGAGGCGCCCCCAGCCATACCTAAAAGAAAAATCATTAATTTTGACCTCAATGAGTATAGAATGCTTAAGGGGAAAATGCCGCGATCTCCATTTCACAAAATGCTGGAGATCGCGGAAGACAAATCTGAAAAATATGGAAAATTAGCTGCTCTGGAAAAGCTTAACAGAGAGCAAAAACAAGCTGTCCTGCATGACAAAGGCCCGGCTGCGGTCATTGCAGGACCCGGAACAGGAAAAACCCACACTCTGTGCTGCAGAATAGCGTATCTTATCCAGGAACAAGGAGTCCCCCCTGAAAAAATCCTTGCCGTTACGTTTACGAACAAGGCTGCCCAGGAAATGCGAAAGAGACTGGAGGAGATGCTCCCCGGCAAAACAAAACTCTCCGGGCTCAGCGTGTCCACCTTTCATGCCTTCGGCTATAGAATCCTCAAGAAGCACTCTGAACACCTGGGAAGAAGCAAACATTTTTCAATCCTTGACGACGAAGAAAGAATCATCCTGATCCGGGATTTATTTGGTCTCAAACAGAAAAACGCCGCAACCACCGCCAAATCCATAAAAGATATCAAACAGAGCTTTAAATTACCTGGGGAAATAAACGATGTTCACATCTTTTCTCTGTTTGAATCATATGAAGACAAACTTAAAGAATCAGACCTTTTTGACCTGGATGACTGCCTGTACAGGCCCCTTTTTCTTTTTTCCCAGACCCCATCGGTACTGAGTCTTTATAAAAACAGATACTGCCATGTGCTGGTGGATGAGTTCCAGGATATCAATTCTGCTCAGTATCAGATGATAAAAAAGCTTATGCCGGAACAGGATGCCTCCCTGTATATCATCGGAGATCCTGACCAGGCCATATATGGATTCAGAGGCTCTGATGTTCGTTTCATGACTGACTTCCTAAAAGATCATCCCACGGCTTCCTTATACAAGCTCAAACAAAGCTTCAGATGTTCTGACCTAATCCTCAGAGCATCGGGAAAAATGATAAATAATGCTGCGCATGAAGAAGATATGCTTATAGGACTGCACAGAGGGGTAAAAATCAATCTGGCAGAAAACACTACGGATAAGAGCGAAGCTGAATTTGTCGCAAGAAAAATCGAAGACATTATTGGCGGATTAAGATTTTTCTCCATGGACTCCGATATCAGTGAAGGCAATGAAAAAGAAGATATAAACAGCCTTTCTGATTTTGCTGTGCTGTGCCGTATTAAAGAACAGATGAAGGCTATTGAGAAAGCCTTAAATGACCACAGTATTCCTTTCCAAAAGGTCGGAGAAACTCCTTTTTTCAGGGAAGAGCCTATAAGATCCGTGATTGATATATTGAGATTCAGCCTTAATCAGGAGAACCTTTTTCTTAAACAGAGCTTGATAAAAAGAAAAGTCATAAAAGCTAAAAATATTTCCAGCCTTCCTGATATAACAAAAAACAAGTCAACGACCAAAAGTGTTCAAACCATAATAGACCGTTTTTTCTTCCGGCAGAAAGAAGAGGCAGAAGATTCCTTTAAAAGGCTTTTGAATATGACCGAAAAATTCGGCGAAAATACAGAAGAATTTATGAAATACATATCACTGGGCTCGGGTGCTGACACATATGACCCTTCTCTGGAATGTGTTACCTTGATGACACTCCACGCAGCCAAGGGCCTCGAGTTCCCCTGCGTCTTTATCACAGGCTGTGAAGAAGGTATCCTCCCGTATTCCCTGTTCCCCAGTCATAAATCTGACATTAAAGAGGAACGACGGCTTCTCTATGTAGGTATGACCAGAGCTGAAAAATATCTGTACCTGACCTATGCCAAAAAAAGATATATCCAGGGAAAACACATGGAGCCAAGGAGAAGCCGCTTTCTTGATGCTATTGAAGAAGAACTCATAAAAAAAATCCACTCGAAACCCTTCCAGGAAAAAAATTCCCAAATGAAACTTTTCTCATGAAAAAAGCAAAAAATCGATCAGAGTTTGACAAGCGCTCTCCTGAGTGTTAAAAGACTGTAAAATGAAAAAAGACACACCTCTCTTCTGGACCAGAACAGAATGCCCTGTATGTTCAAGTTTAAACATAAAAATAATCAGGCAAAGAAATATTTCATATAAAGAATTCAATCATGACCAAATAAAAATCACAGATAAGGACTACGGGAAAATCTGGGATTTAAGCAGATGCTCTGACTGCACACATGTCTTTGCAAATCCCTGTCCCACTGCAGATTACATCCGGCGTCTCTACGCACAAATCAAAGATCCCTCATATGAGGAGGAGGCTGGCGGCCGTGAAAAAAACTTCCTTCCCATTCTATGGAATATCAATAAAATCCATCCGGGGAAAGGCAACATCTTTGATGTGGGAGCTGCCACCGGGATCTTTTTAAACTCAGCCCGTAAGTATAGATGGAGACCCGACGGCATAGAAGCCAGCGCTTGGGCGGTAGGAACCGCTCAAAAAAAATACAATCTGAAAATAAGAGAAGGCGCCTTTGAATCAATCCCGCTAAAAGAGAAATATTATCAATCCGTCACCATGATTGACTTTATCGAGCACATCCCCTATCCATATCAAGCTGTTCTCAAAGCTCATGAAATCTTAACCCGGGCCGGGGTACTGTGTCTGGTAACGCCCAATCTCCACAGTCTAGCCGCGAAAATTTCTGGCGGAAGGTGGTGGCACTTCAGGCCGGCCCATATTCATTACTTTACCAAAACAAGCCTCCGCAGACTTCTGGAAAGAGCCGGTTTCAAGGTCATAAAAACAAGAAACTACACCTGGACGTTCTCCGCCCATTATCTTATATCACGGCTTGCATTTCTGGACTTCTTGCTTAAAAGTAATTTTCTTTCTTCTTTTTTCAGGAAAATTCCGATAAAATTGGCTCTCGGCGATTCAATAGAGATTTACGCTCAAAAAAAATAAGATGAATCCTTATTTAAAAGCAGCCAGGCCTGAGAGATGGCCGAGAAGTCTGGCCATTTTCGTTGGCACAGCCTCTTTCTTTTTTCTTTACAGAGAGGAGGCGGGCTCCCTTGTTCTAGGTGCGGCATTATGGAAATGCCTGTTTGCATTCCTCCTTACCTGGGCTATATCTACAGCCAACTATATCATTAATGAAATCGCCGATGCCCCTTTTGACATCCACCATCCCACCAAAAAAAACCGCCCCTTAGTCAAAGGAGAAATAAAAAAATTCCCTTTCCTTCTCCTTGGACTGATCCTGTCAGTAAGCAGTCTTGCAGCAGCCTATTTGCTTTTTAATAAAGCTTTTTCCCTCTCTCTCCTAGCGTTGCTTGCCGCAGGATTTATCTACAATATAAAGCCTATCAGAACAAAGGATATCCCTTTTCTCGACTCCGTCTCTGAATCTGCCAACAATCCCATCCGCTTTTTCATCGGATGGTTTGCTTTTTCCCGGGCTGATATCTTCCCCCCTCTATCATTATTGATATGCTGGTGGGCATTTGGCAATTTTCTTATGGTTGCAAAAAGGCTTTCTGAATTCAGATTTCTTAAAGAAAACGCTGGAAATTATAGAGCTTCTCTAAAAAAATATTCTAAAAAACACCTGCTCTCAGGTATGGGGATAAGTGTTCTGTTCTTCTTTATCCCATTCTTTTATTTTGCCGTTTCTTTTAAACTTCAATCCTTCATCTATCTGTCCCCCTTGCTGCTGGCCTATTTCATGATTTTTTTCAAACACACACTGCAAAAAAGTGAAGTGATGGAAGAACCGGAAAGACTTCTTAAAAACCCTTTATTTGCCGGCTACACTCTGTTTATAGTCATCGTCTTTTTTATATCTTTTCTTTTAGATAAAATCGGCCGATAACCCGGGCCGGCCATAAGAAAACACTTAACCTGGATGAGGAACTAGTCAGGTTAAGAAGATTTATCATATCAGCTTGTTTTTTTACCACAGCTTATGATAGATTAACTGTATCCGTTAAAAAGGGACGTGCGATGCAGACAGCTGAAGTCATTTTAAAGCTACTCCTTGCCACGGCTTTAGGAGGCCTTATCGGGCTGGAGAGAGAATCCAACAAGAAACCAGCAGGCTTTAGAACCAATATCCTCATATGCTTGGGATCAACGATGATGATGATCCTATCAGGGTTCCTTCTCAAGGGCAAACAAGAATCCATGGGAGATTTGACAAGGATCGCAGCGGGAGTCATAACCGGGATAGGATTTATGGGAGCAGGAACTATCATACAGTCCAAAGGGATGATCATCGGTCTCACGACAGCGGCAGGTCTTTGGGCTGTGGCTGTGCTCGGCCTTGTCATTGGATCCGGTTATTACCTGTATGCTGTTATTTTCACGGTAATTATCATCCTCACTCTTTTCCTTCTCGAGAAAGTCGAACCAGGACATCTTAAAAAAGAAGTATACCATTACAGAGTGACATCCGATCCTTCGAAAAAAATCCTGTTGGACATTAAAAAAATTGCTCTTCATGAAGGCATTAAATTCAAGGAAATCTCCCACAAAAAAGAGGGGCCTTTCAGCATCATATCCTTTGCCTTTGAGGCTTCCTTTGAAAAAGAACAGAGTTTTTATAACAGCCTCACAGACCTAAAAGAAATCACTGAACTTAAAATTGATTAAAAAAAAGCTTCTTCTCGCCACTGCTAATCAAGGAAAAGTAAAAGAGATCAAGGATTCCCTGTCAGAACTTTTTTTGGAAATCCTCTCCATAAAAGACATAAGTTCTGCCTATATATTCATAGAGACAGGTAAAACATTTATGGAGAATGCAGAAGGGAAGACTCTTTTTTACAGCCGCATATGGCCGGGATTGACATTAGGAGAAGACTCCGGCCTTGAAATCGAATACCTTTCCGGAGCCCCGGGCGTATTATCAGCAAGATTTTCAGGAGAACAGGCTGCAGACGATAAAAACATAGAGAAAGTCCTTCAACTGTTAAAAGGGGTCCCGAGAGAAAAGAGAAAAGCCAGGTTTGTATCCTGCATGGTCCTAGCCAGAAAGGACAAAATAATACATAAAATCGAAGAGCATGTTTCCGGATACATTCTCACACACAGACAAGGAGAAAACGGATTCGGTTATGACCCCATCTTTTTTTATCCCCCTCTGAATAAAACATTTGCCCAGCTTTCTTCTGAAGAAAAAAACTCAGTCAGCCACAGGGGCAAAGCTTTGAAAGAATTAAAGACCTTCCTTAACCTGACCTATTCATAAAAAACGGCCTTGTTCATTTAAAACACTCTTTTCCGGTGCCAACATCTGTCAACATACAGTGCCGTCAGAAGTTAACCCCGGCTTACACTAAAAAATAATATCCATTTCTAACTCATTGATAATAAATCATTTGCAAAAGTTCCCATTCTGGCCTGAATATTGCAAATATTCGAAAGCAAAAGGAGGTTTTAATGAAAAATCTAATCACCAAAAGTTTAGCTGCAGGCCTGGCCGTTATCATTGCGTTCACAACTGCAGTGTCCGTACAAGGGGGTTTGATTTCTGACCCGGGAGCTGAAAAAATCAACATCAACACAGCTTCTCAAGCTGAACTTCAAAAACTTCCCCGTATTGGAGAAGTGGTAGCTAAAAGGATCATTGACTTCAGAGAGAAAAACGGAAAGTTCAAAAAGATCGAAGAAATAATGAAAGTGAAGGGGATCGGAGAAAAGACATTTATGAATATCAAAGACCTTATCACAGTCGTATCAGAGAAATGAAGGAAGAGAGGGTTTTCCCTCTCTTCTTCCGGATTTTATGAACGGGGATGACTTTTTTTATAGACTTGAAGCAGTCTCTTTAAATCAAGATGAGTGTATTTCTGAGTCGTTGCCAGACTTTCATGTCCCAAAAGCTCCTGGATGACTCGCAGATCCGCGCCTCTGCTTAGCAAATGCGAAGCAAATGAATGGCGCAAAGAATGAGGGCTGAGCTTCCTCTTTACAGCAGACTTCTTAAAATATCCATCCACTATCCTTTGCACCGATCTGACACTTAACCTCTCTCCCCTGTAATTTAAAAATAAAGCATTCTTATCGATTCTTCCTTTATGTATTACAAATCTTTTCTTTATGTACTGTTTGATTCTTTTTTCAGCACGACTTCCAAAAAGGACAATTCGTTCTTTCTTCCCTTTTCCACGAACCCTAATAAGCCTTTCTTCAAAATTTATATCCGACAAATCTATCCCTATCAACTCGCTGACCCTGATACCTGTAGCATACAGCAGTTCAAGAAGAGCCCTGTCCCTCATTTCAAGCGGCTTTTCAGAAGCCGGGATGTCCAGAAACACGGCCATCTCTTCTTCTGACAAAAAAGAAGGGACGTTTTTTCCCTGTTTGGGAGTACTGACCACTTTAGCTGGATTCTCTTTGACCCAACGTCTGTGAACACAGTACTGATAAAATGAGCGTATAGCAGCCAATTTTCTTGCCGCGCTCGATTTCTTGATATTGTTGTTGTACAGAAAGGCAAGAAAACTCCTGATCAAAATATTATCAGCCTGACTGTACTTTCTTTTCCTTGATTCAATAAAAGAAAGATACTGCTCAATATCACGGCGGTATGCGGATAATGTGTGGGATGACGAATTTTTTTCTAACTCAAGATAATCTAAAAACTGCCTCAACTCCTTAATCAATCTGCTCCAACCTCTTTATTCCTTTTTTTTCCCCATATTTTTTCTCTATCTATAAATTCCTTATAATCACAGTCTTTATTCCCGCAGTATAAATAAGACTTCCCTTTTATCAAGTTTTTCCTGAACACCAAAACCCTCCCACATTTGGGACAGGGCCGGGAGACCGGCTCGTCCCATGAAGCGAATCTGCATTTTGGAAAATTGCTGCACCCGTAAAAGACTTTCCCTTTTTTCGTCTTCTTCATCACAATCGTGCCGCTGCATTCAGGACATCCGATTCCGGTATCCTTATTTTCTTTTTTGATATATTTGCATCTCGGATAATTCGAACAGGCTATGAAAGACCCGTAGCGCCCCTGACGAAGGACAAGTTGGGAACCGCATTCAGGACATTTCTCATCCAATGGCTTTGCTTCTTTTGTATTCAGACTTTTCTTATAACGGCACTCAGGAAAACCTGAACAGGCTTTGAATTTTCCATATTTCCCGGATTTTATGACCAGAGGGCGGCCGCATTCAGGACATTTCTCTTCGGAAGGGATGCCCTTTGACTTTACTCCTTCCTTCTGGCTCGCTTTCTTTAAATCCTCATCGAGAAGCTCATTATAAGATTTTATATATTCCACCCAACTCTTCTCTCCTTCGCTTATAAGGTCAAGAGCCTCTTCAAGCTGCGCTGTAAACTCAAACTGCATTAAATCGGGAAAATTATCGATGAGATAATCGTTTACAAATATGCCGACCTCGGTAGGAATAAATCTTCCCTTTCTCTTCAAAACATATCCTCTTCCTTGAATCGTGGAAATAATGGGTGCATATGTACTGGGACGGCCTATCCCTCTTGATTCCAGTTCTTTCACAAGCGTTCCCTCGGAATAACGGGGTGGAGGTTGGGTGAATTTCTGTTCGCTGTCCAGTTTTTCCAGTTTAAGGAGTTCGCCTTTCTCTGCAGGAGGGAGCCTTTCATCCTTGTTTTTCATATCTGGATACACAGCAAGGAACCCTTTGAACTTCATGACCTCTCCCTTAGCCCTAAAATGATAATCCCCAGCCTTTATCTCAAAAACAGTCTCTTCAATTCTGGCAGGGCTCATTTGAGAAGCAATGAAACGGTTCCAGATCATTGAATAGACTCTGAGCTCGTCTTTGCTTAAATTCGGCTCCACTTTTTCAGGGGGAAGGTCAAAAGAAGTGGGCCTTATAGCTTCATGAGCATCCTGAGCTTTCCTCGTGTTTTTAAACCTCCTGGGAGTATTTGAAAGATAATCCTTTGAAAACCTTTTTTCTATATAGGCCCGTCCTTTTCTTAAAGCCTCTTCTGAAATCCGGACAGAATCTGTTCTCATATAAGTGATAAGGCCTCCTAATCCTCTCCCCCCTATTTCCACTCCTTCATAAAGCTTCTGAGCGATCATCATGGTCTTTTTTACAGAAAATTTATTGATTCGATAACTATCCTGCTGGAGCGTGCTTGTTATATAAGGAGGATAGGGATTTTTCTTCTTTAATTTTACTTTTAGATCCTCAAGCACAAACAGGATTTTTTCCAGATCGGATAATATCTTCTTTGCTGTCTCCTCATCTTTGACATTTGCTTTTTTCCCTCTTATCTTTACAAGCCCGGCGGCGAACACAGGAGGAGATGAAGCCTTGAGTTGAGCTTTGATATCCCAGAATTCTTTTGGAACAAAATCATTTATCTTTTTCTCTCGTTCACAAATCAATCGCAAGGCAATTGATTGGACTCTCCCCGCACTCAAGCCTTTCCCGATTTTCTTCCACAAAAGAGGGCTTATCCTGTAACCGACAAGTCTATCCAGTATCCTCCTCGCCTGTTGGGCGTTAATTTTATCCTCATCCAAAGGCAGAATCCTTTTAAAAGCATCTTCTACTGCCTTCTTTGTTATCTCGTGAAAAAGAACCCTATGGATCTCTTTATTATATTTTTTCAGCACTTCCGATAAATGCCAGCAGATAGCCTCTCCCTCCCTGTCTGGATCAGCAGCTAGTATGACAGAATGACTCTTCGCAGCTTCCTTCTGAAGCTGCGAAACAATTTTCTTCCTTGCCGGTATTATCTTGTACTCAGGTTCAAAATCATTTTCAACATCCACTCCGATACTCTTCTCAGGGAGGTCCCGGATATGACCAAATGAAGCTCTGACTGAGTAATCTGAGCCCAGATAGCGGTTGACGGTTTTCGCTTTTGCTGGAGATTCCACGATCACTAATTTTTTATTCATTACAATTTCCTTTGAAAAAATTTCCCAGGATTCTGAGTAACAACCCCTTTCAGCTCCAGTTTCAGCAGGACCGACAATACTTCAGACACACTTAAATCGGTTTTTTTTACAATTACATCTATATGGGTCAAACCATCTTTCGTGAGATGCCTGATAATGTCTCTCTCTTCAGGGCTTAATTTTACCTTGTCTTCCCCTTTCAGCTCGGGCTCCATAGTTATGGTCTCTCTGACATACGGAGGAAGTTCTTCAACAATATCCCTCCACTCCTCAATAAGTTTTGCGCCGTTTTTTATCAACCAGTTTGTCCCCTTACTCAGTTTTGAAGTGATGTTACCGGGAACAGCCATCACTTCCCTGTTCTGTTCCAGGGCAAGCCTGGCTGATATAAGAGACCCGCTTCTCTCTGCAGCTTCGGCTACAACCACGGCCATGGACAGACCGCTGATAATCCTGTTCCTTAACGGAAAGTGAAATCCAAGAGGCATTGAGCCTAAAGGATATTCTGTGATCACGGCCCCTGATTCAATGATCTTATCAAAAAGCCTCTTGTTTTCTCTGGGATAAATTGTATCCAGCCCAGAACCTAATACGGCCACTGTTTTACCTCCTCTTAACGCACCCCAGTGAGCCATGGAGTCAATTCCGCGTGCCATACCGCTGACAATCATAATACCGCGGGAAGCTAACTCAAAAGCCAGCTTTTCAGCTACCGCTCTTCCATAAGGCGATGATCTTCTTGCCCCCACAATGGAAACAGCCGGTTTCTTCAGCGCATCCAAATCACCTGCACAATAAAGGACGCACGGAGGATCAAATATTTCTCTTAAATACTCAGGATATCTATCATCCTCTATAGTTAGCACTGTATAGCCCTTTTTATTGATTCTGTCAAGCTCTCTTGCCGCCTTTCCCAGCGTTCTCTGAGATCTTATTGCCTCGGTGGCTTTTTTGCTAAGACCCAAGCCGGCAAAATCATCAGCTGGTTTTTCAAAAATATCCTTTACAGAAGAAAAATGTTGAAAAATCTTTTGCGCAGAACCTAGATCCTCTGCAAACAAGAGATTAAAAGCAATCCAGTATTTAAGATTTTGTTCCAAGTTCTCTTTTATTTTAGGAATTTCGAAATTAATTTTAACAAGAAAAAACGAAAACGCAAGTTGTAATAAGAACGCATCAATTTCCCCACAGGAGAGAGCCTGAGGAGAAAAATATCCCTGCGACGGCACCTGTCATCAGACAGGCCAGCGTTGCAGCGAGCAGGGCTCTGAGGCCAACCCTAGAAAGATCCTTTATTCTTTTCGGAGCCAGAGCGCCTATCCCCCCAATAAAAATAGCCAGTGATGCGAAATGAGCGAACCCACATAAAGCATACGAAGCAATGATGGCAGATCGGGAATGAAGAAGGGCATCATTGGCCATAAGCTTTGACAAATTTTGATAGGATACCACCTCTGTCGCTACTGTCCTTTCCCCAAGAAGTTTAGCGACTTCAAAAGCATCACCGGGGGGAACTCCCAATATCAAAGTAAAAGGGTAAAAGATATAACCCAGGATCGATCTTATGGACCAATCAAAACTTATGCTGAAAAGATGGTTTATATGGCTTCCTACCCAGCCCAGAATCAAATCCAATAGAGCGATCAATCCTAAAAATGCGATAAGAAGCGCAATGACTCCGCCGAGAAGCCGCAGTCCGCTGTTGGCTCCTTCAACAATGGCCGCAACAAGGTTATCTTCTCTTTTATAATAAGGCTTCACATCAACACCCAAGGTCTTTGGTTTCTCTGTTTCAGGAACAATCAGCTTGGACATCACGACAGCAGCAGGGGCGGAAAGAAGGGAAGCCGACACAAGATGCCCTGCAATGGTCGGCAGCTGTTCCTGAAGAGTGAACACATAAAGGGCAAGCACGCTCGAAGCTATGGTTCCCATCCCTGCAGCCAAAACAGTTGTCAATTCAGACTTGGTCATATCATTTAAATGGGGTTTTATGACCAGAGAAGATTCAATCCCTACGAAAATATTACTCGACGCACTGAGGGATTCCGCACCGCTTATCCTCATCAGTTTGGTGAAAATATAAGAAAAACCTCTTATGATCAAAGGCATGATCTTTAGATAATAGAGAGCTGAAACCAGGGCAGCAAAAAATATTATAGTCGGAAGCGCCTGAAAAGCCAGAAAAGACCCAAGGGACGTCTCCCCGGCCTCATTCGTCTCTCCAGGGGTCAAAGCCAGACGTCCGAACACAAATTCAGCCCCTTCCTTGGCGCTGCCGAGAACAGATACGACCAGTTTGTTTATGAAAAGAAAAAATTTAGCTCCCACTGGAAGCACAAATACAAAGACAGCGAGGATGAACTGGAGTATAATACCCCAAAAAATAACCCGCCAATTAATAACGCGCCGGTTTGACGAACACAGCCATGCAAACCCGGCAATGACAAAAACACCGAGGAAGCTCACAAAATTATAAATCCCCATGACCGTTTGTCACCTCAAAGTCTTGAGCTAAAGCAAATCCTTAATTTATTCAAGGCCCATGATCTCGATTGTCTTTTTTTGAGCGGTATGACCTCTGAGAATACGGACCTTTGATTTTGGGACATGGAAATAATCAGCGACCCTTTCCACAACCTCTTTATTCGCTTTTCCTTTTTCAGGGGAAGCCTTTACCTTTATTTTAAACGTACTCTCTCCAACTCTTTCTATTCCCGGCTTTGCGGACTTTGGACTGACCCTAGCGGAAATGCGCACTGTTCATATTCTCCTGAAGAGGCTGTACAGCATATATATATTCACAAACATTTTAACCTGCATTATTTATAAAAAAATGGCGATGTTATTATCATTAATTTATTTTCAGCTATATGCAAGATTTTTTCAAGAATAGTGTCTTGAATTTTTTTTCCTTTTTATATTTTTATTTTAATCGCCATTTTTTAACCATTGAGGCGAGCTGATCTCACTGCATCTGCAACAAGCTTGGCTCGTGAATAATACAGGTTTAAAGACTAGAACGAATAAGTCCTCGGGCCCAGAAACTGAACCGCATATTGAGAAATAGACCTCAAGACAACCGTATCGATCAGAAGGATCAACACGAATGCAATTATGGGACTGATATCCAGTCCCCCGAACTTATAGGGGGGTACAAACCTTCTTATCGGGCCTAAAACCGGTTCTGTTAACTTAAAAAGAATCCATCTGACTTGATAGAGGGAAGGTGTTCTTATCCATGAAAGAACAACATGACCAAAGATTATCCATATATATATGTTCAGAATAAAATGAAGGATTCTTGATACAGCATACAATAAATTTGCAAATAAAATCATCTGAATCCGCCTTATGTTTTATCTCTGATTAAATGTCTGTATTTTTCAAAAAGCTCTTTAAGCTGTTTCTCAGTAATTGCATAGCCTCTTATATAAAAAGAAAGAGTGGAGCGTAGGGGGTCATTGGTCTTTAACAGGATATACTCTCTGATTGAGCCTGCTATTGCAGGAGTCCCTATCTTTATTTCAACTTCTTTTTGCCGGCCCGACGCTACCTTTAATGATTTCTTGATTTCTTTTCCGTTATGAAAAAAATGGGCATCTTTATGAGATAATTCCACTTCCAATTCAAGCTCCCCCGTGTTCTTAATATTAAATCCGGACTGGATGTTTTCACCTTCAAGTATCAGACCGATGTCTGCACCGGTTCTATCAAGTTTTATTTTGGGACCCGGCGGAACCTCAATATAAGCGGTAACAGATAACATGACACGAGGATTTTTAGGGTCATCGGTATACACATATATGTATTTTGAAACTTCTCCGCTGTATCCCCTTGTGTTAAAGGTCACTTTGATATCCCCTTTTTCTCCTGGCTTTAGACTCTCCTTAGAAGCAAGGGCCGCAGTACATCCGCAAGATGTTCTGATCTTCCCAATGGTAAGAAGTGAATCGCCGGCATTTTCAAATGAAAACTTGTGTGTCAGTTCAGCACCCTGTATGGCTCTGCCAAAATCAATTTTTTTATTATCAAAGACTATTTTCGGTTTATTTAAAGCCTTGAGATAACCTGAAAAAATAAAAAAACATAAAACATAAAATAAAATGATTGTTTTTTTTCGTTTCATGATCGTCTCCGCCTCCGTAATGATATCATCTTTTTCCACCTATGTTAAAGAGCCTCCTCTTATGTCTCTTGACAGTTAAATAACCCTCTTCTATAATTCCCTTCAAAGGACAGTCAAAGTGAAAGGAATGAAAAGAAAATTTAATTTTATATTACTTGTACTTTTAGTTCAATCATTACTTTTTAGTCTCATTTACGGTATCCCTCAGGGTCAAGTCGTCAAGCTTGAAGTGGTCACTGAAGTGGCGAACATAAGGGAGGAACCTGATATAGGAAGCCCTATAATTCATCTGGCCTCTCAAGGAACAATCATGGATATTCTCGGGCAAAAAGGCCCCTGGTATCATATAAAGATCACTATTGATGACGAAAAAACAATCGAGGGCTATGTGCATGAAAGCCTTGTGAAAAAAGTCCAATCCGCAGCCCCGGCCACAGAAGAAAAAGAAGAAGAAAAGAAAATTCCCGTAAAAAAGGAAAAAATCATAACCTCAGAACCGGTTCCTGAACCTTCAGCGAAAAAGGTCCCTGCCCTGCCGACTGTTTCTCAAATCCACATTAATATTACAGGTGGAGCAAACTATACATTAGTAGGAGACATAAATAAGGGAGCCGAAGGCATTATCGAATACTATCAAAGCACTTTCGGAGCAGAAAAAACCTGGAAATTCCAGCCCCTTCACCTGAACTATATATTCGGCGGAGATGTCAGTATTCCGTTGGCGTCAGGACTTCATCTCGGGATCGGAGCTGACTATTTCTTTGGGAAGAAAGAGACTACGGTCAATTTTTCCCAGCCTGCCTCCGTCAGTATTCAAACCCAACCTGAAATAAAGGCTCTTCCGGTCAGGATCTTTCTCTCTTATCACGTCAGTCCAGCATTTTATATAAAAGGAGGGATTGAATACATTTTCACTGAATGCTCCTATCTTTACAGATTAACGGAAAACGATACCTGGCAGGAATGGAGCGGGAAAGCTGACTCCGGTCAGATCGGAGGATTGCTGGGACTGGGATTTATCCATGACTTTGGCCGTTTTTTAAGTGTATTCATAGAAGCTTCAGGCCGTTATGCTGTAATCAATGACCTAAAGGGAGAAGGCATTTATCGAGATTCCACCGGCCTTGAATATAAAGAAAAAGGATACCTGTATATTTATCAGGGAGAAGTTCCTAATAAGGATACTTTTTCCCTTGCTTTCGTAAGGGATAAAACACCCTCCGGATACGGAGTATCAAATCCGGAGAGAGCTTCTCTAGATCTATCCGGTCTTTCCCTTCAGGCCGGTATAAGAATAAAATTCAGTCTTTTTAAGTAAAGCTATATGCTGGGAATGCAATCCTTTGAACAAAGGGCTTATCCTTTTCACATGAAGCCCTGCTTCCTCAGCTTCCGAAACAAAATCCCGGCGTGACATCATGTTTATATTGGTCCTGCTTTTCCCCGTTGCTTTTCTTATCCTTCTCTGAAGTTTGTGTGCCGGATTTAGACTGTAAAAAGAAATGATGATCCAATCCGAGGAGGTACGGAAAAATTCTTTCAACACCCTTATTCGCGACCCACTGCTGTGGAGATGATGAAAAAACCTCATGGAAAAAATTCCGTCAAATGCCCCAGCTTTAAAAGGCAGGCCTTCAACAGCATCACATACAGCACCTGGCCTTGAAGTCATGTCTGAGACGGACCGGTTGTCCAAAGCTCTTTTGACCATGGAAAAAGAGCGGTCTCCGCTAACAAGACAGGGAGCTCTCTCTGTGAGTAACTGAGAAAACCTTCCATATCCACACGGAAGGTCAAGAACCTTTTCTGCTTCCCTTTTCGTTTCCTTTAAAAGCTTGTTTATAACCTTTCTTTCTCTCCAATCTACTATTTTCTGGTCAAAACCTCTATATCTCTTTTTCTCGTAATCAAGGACTTCGTGGTCTTTAAAAAACGTGTCTTTGCTTCTCACATCATCTTCCTTTATTCTTTTTTCTGGATTCTTAACGCAGGTCATTTTTGCGGCTCGAAACATACATATAATGGTTTTTCAGTCAACACAAGGTCTCGTCCCAAAAAATCAAGCTCTCGTCCATCCCTGTCCAGCACTTTTAATATGGGATCAGCAAATGAATGGCTTAAACATCCTGCTTTGGTCCAGCACACGGCAAACATGTTCTTGTTTTTTCTGAAGAGGAATATCTCTGCATCCGTATTTTTTTCTTTTCTTACAAATTCACTGTTTTTTAATTGTGCCGCCAGCATTTTATAGGCGAAAAAAGAAGGCCTTTCCCTCCACTGCTGCTCACGGTTGTCTATAAGACCGTAGCCCGGAGCTGCAAGCTGCCACCAGTATATCCTTTTGACCATTCCAGTGGATAAAGCCAATATGTAATAGCGGACAAGAAAATTCGCCTGCTGTTCCTCAGAAACATTCGGTTTTCCTGAAGCAGGAGAATATTTTCCAGTCCCTTTTAAAGGCCAGTTGAATTCAGTTATCCACAGTTCCTTTCCTTTATGACTGCACTGGTCAACCGCTGCTTTCAATAAGGCGATTTTTTTTGAAAGGTCCCAACCGAACTGAGTGTTTTCAGGGGCTCCTGCCCGGTCTACATAAAGAAGAGATGTGATTTTATCAAAATGGACTTCCTTTAAAACCGGAGGATATAAATGAAACTCAAAATCAATGACAGCTGGACCTAATAAGTTTATCCCGTAGGATCGAGCGGCTGAGAAAGCAGGTCCTGCAAGCTCGAGATACTCTTTGTAATCCCACAATCCCCATTTCGTCCGGTTCCAGGCATGGCCGATCTCAAAAAACAGACTCTTATCAGAAAAACGGGAAAATACACGGCTGAGAAAATCGATCCATTTTTTCTTATTAAATACGTCCTCGCGGTTCTGGATTAAGGCAATGACCACATCCATCCCGCTGTTTTTAAGCCTATCGACAAATACTTCATATTCAGGGAGACAGTTCTTTTCCCAGGAAGGAATGCGCACTAAGGTGTGATTCACACCTGTTGCTGTCAATGCCGTTAAAATATCATCTTCCTTTCCTTTGGATAAAGAGACTGAAACGGCAAAAGGGTCTCCGATAGACACGCATTTTTTATAGAGCGCTTTCCTTGATGCTCTGTACTGCATAAGGATGGGGATCAATTTCTGCAGGTTCGCGGCTAACATCCTTAAATAACTACCTGTATAGGAGAAGTGGGCTTTGAAACGCTCTGATTTGGATGCCACATTGTGCGGTTGGTCTGCATAAGGATTCCATTTAAAATTGTTTGGATCCATTCTCATTCTCACTGTATCTTCAGTCTATCCGCTATCTTTTTAATACGAAGCTTTTTCTTGAGCAGAATATACGTGGAAAAGAGTACCTTGTTGACTCTGTACCAGCACCAATGCCCATAGTTTAGAGGCATAGGGCTTAAATAGAGTTTGAGAAAAAAGCGCTGATAAACAAACGGGATGCCCAAGCGTATGATGCTTTTAAGGCCTCTTAAAACAGAGAAGGTCTTTATTCTTCTTACCCGGTTCGTATCAATAAGAAAAAACTGAAATCCTTGTTCCCGGGACCCGCGGACCAATACATTGCCATCCGATAAATCCCTGTGAAGGAGCCCCTTGATTCTGATAAAAGAAAGAAAACCAGCCAGGTCTTTAAGCAGTTTCTCAATGTCTTTGCCCTTGAGGCTTTTGAAAAGAGCCCTGACCTCCAGAGTGCCTTCTACCCATTCTGATAAAAAATAGGACTCCCTGACCACACACCCTTTTCTCTTTTCGAAAAAAGCTATGGGATAAGGGGTGCTTATACTGTTCTTTCTGAGAATATGGCTTCCAAACCAGGCTTTTTGGGCCTTAGATGGAAAGACTATGCTTTTCAACCTGTTAATCCCCTTTATGCGAAATGACTTGACGACCACTCTGGATACGTGACCGTTGAGCTTGACATCCACAGCACCTACCCGGTTTCTCGCATCAAGCAATATCTTCATTGAAGGATGCTTCCATAATTTTTTGGGGCAGGACAGGATAGAAATGAAATCTTCCTGACTGAAGCGCACATCTAACCTTCCCTTAAACTCTGAACCAGAAAGGGCTATTCCGAATTCTTCTCTTTTCAATCTTTTCTCTTTCTTATAGGGTCATGTAAAAAAATAAGAACTCCTTCTTCATTTTTTATTATAAACTCTTGAAACAGGTTTTTGAACACTATAAATAGATCCCATATATCTTAGAGAATAGGGGTGTCTATCCTTTTCTGCCCAGTCTATTGATTTCTTACAGAAAACATGATATAAGAATCGTGTGTTTATTAACCTGGCCTATTCATAAAAAAATGGCGATGTTCATTTG
>Ga0190359_1000115_pt1 | contig 50881 bp, 43 predicted proteins | sample 48721823_MG_FD_161269 | JGI IMG/M metagenome (GOLD analysis project Ga0190359, IMG submission 161269) | Hydrothermal vent microbial mat bacterial communities from Southern Trench, Guaymas Basin, Mexico - 4872-18-2-3_MG | ecosystem: Environmental > Aquatic > Marine > Hydrothermal vents >...
AACCTATTACAATATGGCCTATACCTGTTCACGAACTGAAAAAAAGATTGTCAAAAGTAGAAGCTGTAGTAATTCCAGAAATGAACCTTGGACAATATGGAAGAGAAATATTAAAATTAATAAAACCGGGTACAAAAGTTAAATTCATTAACAAAGTTGGAGGAGAGTTAATCACTCCTGAAGAAATACTTGATGGAATAAATGAAATATTAACTGAGGGATTTGATTTTTAATGGATTGGGACGAAATTTTAGACGAATTACAAGACAACTTAGAAACTATCTGTCCAAAATGTGTACAGTGTGGATATTGCTGTAAACATACCCCCTGTTATTACGGTAAATGGGATAATGAAAAACAGCAATGTATTTATTTAACTGAAGACAATCTATGTGGAATATATGATAAAATTATCGAACTTGAAAAAGATATACCAAAATCCGAAAGAATGTTTGGTTCAGGATGTTGCTTAAATTTTATGAACCCAGAAAGACTTCAAAAACTTCAAAATAAATAAAAAAGATAGAAGATAAATAAAAAGAGGAGCAATTTAGCTCCTCTTTTTTGTGGCGGGGACGACGGGATTTGAACCCGCGGCCACCGGTGTGACAGACCGGCGTGATAACCAGGCTTCACCACGTCCCCGACTCTTCATCAGCAACCGATATATATTTTGCCATAAATTCTATAACTTGTCAACACTTTAAAAGTTTAAAAATTTACTTTTTTTATTTATCTATACTTACTAATTCGTTAACTTTTCCTTTATCATATAAATTTTTAGCTATATACAAAAAAGGAGTATCTGCTGCAGCCACAATCCATTTAAAAATATATGTTGTCCAGAGAATACTCCAAAATACATTTAATTCAAATACTCCCCAAAATGCTATAAAACAAAATACAACACTATCTATTAACTGAGAAATCATTGTAGAAAAATTATTTCTCATCCAAAGAAATTTTTTCTGAGGAAATTTATTTTTCCACATATGATAAGCCCATATATCATGAAGTTGAGAAAGCCAATATGCAGAAAGAGAAGCTATTACAATTCTTGGCATAAAAGAAAAAATAGTGGTTAAAGCTTCCTGTGAAAAATCCGATGTATCTGGCTTAAATATAATTGCAATTTGCATTAAAACAGTCATAGTAATCAAACTTGCAAATCCAACAATCACTGCCTTACGTGCTTCTTTTTTCCCATGATTTTCCGAAAGAATATCTGTTACCAAAAAGGTAGTTCCATATACTATATTTCCTAAAGTTGCAACAAAACCAAAAAGCTCCACTGTTTTTACTACCTGAATATTTGCTATAATCGCCGCTATTGCAGTCCATATATACAAACCAGTTTTTCCTAAAAACCTGTAAAATATCAAAATGCCAACAAAATTAACAATCATCATGATAATCCACAAAAGTTCATTTGACAAAGCTCCCACCTCCGAATGTTATTGATTTGGATTGTTGGTAAAAAATAAAAAAAGCTACTGCTATTATAGCAGTAGCTTAATCAATTTTCAACAATTTTTATTCTAAAACTTCAATTCCAAATCCAGCCATTCCAATTCCAACATGGGTGGATATTACTTTTCCAGTATTTGAATAATCAAAAAACTCAACATCATATCTTTCCTTAATTAATCTAAGCATTTCATCAATGTCCTCTTTTGCATTACAATGAATACCTATTAAACCTATCTTTTGCCCTATTTTTACACCTTCCTCTTCCATTTTTCGCAAAATCATACTGTATGCCTTTTTAGAGCCCCTAGCTTTATCAAAAGGAATCATTTCTCCTTCTTCATTAATATAAACTCCAACTTTTAACTTTAAAAGATTTCCAACAAATCCTGAAACTTTATTAATTCTGCCACCCTTGACTAAAAAATTAAAATCAGAAACAAAGAAAATGGCGTGAAATTTTTTATTTTTCCTGGCTTCTTGTATTTTACCCACAACTTCATCTAAAGATAAACCTTTATCCAAAAGTTCTCTAGCATACCTTGCAACTAATGGAATAACAGCGGAAGCTAATTTTGTATCAACCACTCTTATAGGAATATCAAATTCTGAAGCAGCAAGATTTGCGGAATTAAAAGTACCAGACATCTTTGTCGAAATTGTAAGAACTAAAATGCTCTCATAACCTTCATTAATCGCTTTTGTATAAGCATTTTTAAAATCAGCTACTGAAGGTTGAGAAGTAGTTGGTAATTTTTCCGCTTTAACGAGTCTGTCATAATAATCCATTAATTCTTTAACATCCCTTATATCAGGTTCTGTTTTATCATCCTCCCATACAATATATAAAGGAACAATATCAATATCATACTTTTCTAGCCAGGAAACTGGAATATCAGAAGTACTATCCACTATGATCTTAGTTTTTTCCATTGTACCCCTCCTAATCTTCTATTATAAAATTGTATAAATCTTTCAGAGTTTTTATTTTAATTATTCCTTCACTGTTAATATTATCATATGGAATAATTATTTTTTCATAACCTGCTTTTTTAGCATTTTCTATTCTTTTTTTTAAGTTTGGAACCTTTCTTACACTACCGTCAAGCCCAACTTCACCAATTAAAACCATTTCCCCTAAAAACTTATTAAAAAGAGAGGATAAAATTGAAGATGCAATTGCTAAATCACAAGCAGGATCAGTAATTTTTAAACCACCAGATACATTAACATATATATCATGAGAATCAATAGGTAAATTCAGATGTTTGGAAATAACTGCGGCAAGAATAATTATTTTTCTTACATCTATACCGTGACTAATTCTTCTAGCAGTTGCTATTCTATCTCTGGAAACCAAACTCTGCACCTGAATTAAAATTGGACGTGTTCCTTCAAACAATGAAGCAACAACATTACCAGGCATATTGCTATCCTCAACAAAGATCATATCTTTTAGTTCTTTTAACCCTGAGCTCAACATTTGAAATACAGCTATTTCACCGCTTGGGCCAAATCTATTTTTTAATACTCTTAAAATCCTTAAATCAGTCGTTTTCTCTCCCTCAAAATATATCACAGTATCGACAATATGTTCTACTAATTTAGGACCAGCAATATTTCCTTCTTTGTTAACGTGTGCAATTAATAAGGTAGGAATACCAGAATCTTTAGAAAATCTTCTAATTTTTTCAACTACTGTTCGTATTTGTAGAACTCCTCCAGGAACTCCATCCACTGAATTAGAATAAATGGTTTGTACAGAATCAAAAATAACAAAAACTGGATTATGCTTTCTAACTGTCATAAGCAAACTTCCAATTTCATTTTCTGTAGTTACATAAATGTTTTTTTTACTAATATTCAAGCGATTGGAACGCAGACCAATCTGGGCAACACTTTCTTCGCCACTTACATATAGAACACTTCCAAATGAGGATAACTTTTCACTCAATTGTAATGCAAGAGTACTTTTACCAACACCAGGTTCTCCACCCAACAAAATTACCTGGCCAGATACAATTCCTCCACCTAATAATGTATCAAGTTCTTCATATTGAGTTGATAGTCGCTTATTATTTTCTATCTTTGAAGCATCATCTAGCAAAAGAACAGCGGAATGCTGTTCATTTGCTTTTCTATTACTTTCGTCAATTTTAATTTCTTTTGCTGTGTTCCATTCAGAACAAACAGGACATTTTCCAAACCATTTAGGAGATTCATATCCACAGTTATCACATACGTAAAAAGTTTTCTTTTTAGTCATTCTTCACCTTTACTTTTTTATTTTTTTTCTTTTTAAAAACAATTTTCCCGCTTTGGTAAGTACATAAAATTGTATCTCCACTTTCAAATTTACCTTTTAATAACTCTTCTGCCAATGGATCTTCAATGTATCTTTGAATTGTACGTTTTAAAGGTCTTGCACCAAATGATGGATCATATCCTTCTTGAACTAAAAAGCTCTTCGCTGATTTTGAAAGTTCTAATTTAATTTCTTTTTCAGCTAATCTTTCTCTTATATCTTTTAGAAGTATGTCAATAATTTTTTTGATGTGTTCTTCATTTAACTTGTGGAATACTACAACCTCATCAATTCTATTCAAAAATTCTGGTCTGAAAATCTTTTTAACTTCCTCTAAAACTTTTTCTTTCATTTCTTTAAAATCAATTTCTTCAGAAGAATCTTCAACAAAGCCTAAGGTCTTTTTACCGGATACAATTTGCGCTCCTCCAATGTTGCTTGTCATAATAATTATCGTATTCCTAAAATCAACAACGTGTCCCTGAGAATCTGTTAATCTTCCATCATCCATTATTTGAAGCAACAAGTTAAAAACATCAGGATGTGCTTTTTCTATTTCATCAAACAATATAACAGAAAATGGTCTTCTTCTTACCTTTTCAGTTAATGTTCCTCCTTCTTCATATCCAACATAACCGGGAGGTGCACCTATTAACCTTGAAACTGAAAATTTCTCCATATATTCGCTCATATCGAATCTAATTAATGCCTTATCGTCTCCAAATAAATATTCTGCAAGTGTTTTAGCAAGCTCAGTCTTACCAACACCTGTTGGTCCAAGGAACAAAAATACACCAACTGGTCTTTTTGGATCTTTCAAACCACTCCTTGCTCTTCTAATTGATCTTGCTATGGCTCTTACTGCCTCATCTTGACCAACTATTCTATTATGTAATGCACTTTCAAGTTTCAATAACTTTTCACTTTCTCCTTCTTCAAGTTTTTTCAATGGTATTCCTGTCCAATTTGAAACTACCTCTTCAATTTCAGGAACATCAACAACAACTATACTAGACTCAACATTTTCGCGCCACCTATTGTATCTTTTCGCATATTCTTCTTTCAATTTGGTTTCTTTTTCTTTCAGTAAGGCTGCTTTTTCATAGTTCTGATCAGCAACAGCTAATTCTTTTTCAATTTTTATATTTTCTATTTCCATTTTAAACAACTGTAAGTCAGATGGCATCACAAAAGCCTTTAACCTTGATCGTGCACCGGCTTCATCAATTACATCAATTGCTTTATCTGGTAAGAAATGATCAGTAATATATCTCTGTGAGAGATAAACTGCAGCTTCTAAAGCCTTTTCAGAATATTTAACCCTATGATGAACTTCATATTTATGTTTTAAGCCTTTTAAAATATCCAAAGTCATTTCAGTAGATGGCTCTTGAATATATATTTTTTGAAATCTTCTTTCAAGAGCTGCATCTTTTTCAATATATTGTCTGTACTCATCTGGTGTAGTTGAACCAATACATTTAATTTCACCACGAGCAAGTGATGGTTTTAAAATATTAGCAGCATCAACTGCTCCTTCAGCTGAACCAGCACCAACAATCATGTGGATTTCATCTATAAAGAGAATAATATCCTTTTCTTTTCTGAGAATTTGAAGAAGTTTTTTCATTCTCTTTTCAAATTCACCGCGATATTTTGTTCCTGCAACTAAAGCTGCAACATCCAGAGAAAAAATTATCTTTCCTTTTAATGGTTCAGGCACTTCACCAGCAACAATTTTTTGGGCTAATCCTTCAACAATTGCAGTTTTTCCAACACCCGGATCCCCAATCAACACGGGGTTATTTTTCTTTCTTCTAACTAGAACTTGCATAACCCTTTCAATTTCAGCTTCTCGACCAATAACGGGGTCTAAATCCCCTTTTAAGGCTAATTCTGTTAAATTTATTCCAAAACCTTCTAATTGCCTTGTTCTTTTTGAAATTTCATTTGTTGTATCTTCAAAAATTCCTTCCTCGGGCATTGTTCCTGCCAGCTCCCTTCTTAAATGCTGCAAGTCCACACCTATTTTCTTGAGTATGTGAACCGCAATCCCTTCACCTTCTCTTAAAATCCCCAATAACAAATGCTCAGGTTCTATCTTTTCTTCTCCCAATCTCTTTGCTTCTTCATATGCTAATTCAGTCACCCTTTTAGCACGAGGAGTCATTTGCGGTGACATTATAAATCCCCGCATTCCCATGCCAACTATTGAAATGATTTCATTTCGAATTCTTGAATAATTTATACCATGATTTTCTAAAATTGCCTTCAAACTACTTTCATTTAATTTCAAGATTGCTAGAAGAATGTGCTCAGTTCCAACATAAGAATGTCCCAATTCTTTTGCTTCTTCCTGAGCATTAACAAAAACTTTTGCGGACCTCTCAGAAAATTTATCAAACATTATTTCACCGCCCTTTCTGTCCGCTGCTCAGCTTTATTTCTATTATACCTTATAAACCTCAAAATATCAATTTTAATTAATTTAAAATAATTTTTTCAATAAAATCCTTATTGAAATCAAAATCATAATCTGAAAAGATTGATTTACCGAGAATAATAACTTCTCCATTTCCAACCTTAACACTAACTCCTAAAATTACTTTATCAACAGGTATAGCATCGTTATTTCTGTCTCTATCCTCGGTTGTTGCAGTATTGGATTCCAGTAAGATTTGAACATCTTTCTCGTTTACAATTAATGAACAAGGGCTGTACAACCTTACTCCATCAACCAAAATTTTGTAATAGGCGCCATAGTTATTAATATTATCAATTACTTGATCGTCATTAAATCTTACATTAACACCCAAATGTTCTAAGACCTCATTCATGTCTTTTGTATTTCCACCATCAGAATAATCACTTTTGCTTGTTAAAATAAGTTTTCCTCCATCCTTAACAAAGTCAATAATATTTTTAATCTCACCTTTTGAAAAACCTTTTCCATTTTGTATTACTAAAACTCTACAATTTAGGTTACCTAACTTGTTCACATACTCAACAGTTAGACCTTTTGATTTTAAAAACTGTTCAAATTTTGTTAGTTTATCTGAGCCATAATCATTAAGATGTCCAATATCGACAAACACCTTATTTGATATTAATTTTGAATTTTCTTTTAAATTAAAGTAATTCTTTATATCTTCAATATTTAGGTTTTTGCCTTTGATTTTTTGCTTATAAATTTCTAAATATTTTTCATCGCTACCTGGAATTATTATAATTTCACCTGAAAATTCCTTTAATGCATCAATTTCCTGAGGCAACAAATCTTTAGAAAAGTCAAAACCACCTTCCTTTGGAGTTGGAATTATTAGAATATCAACATTTTCAAAATTATCTAACATTCTTTTAGAAAACATAATTTTATAACCTTCTTTTTCAAAAAGTGGGATCAACAATTTTAAATAATCAATATGATCATTTTCATGAAGAACATCAATAAGAATTGTCTTTCCAGATTTTTTCTCAACATTGAAAACGAATGATTGAATAAGTATATTATTAACAAAGAACTTTATAACATGAACTCCCTCTTTTAGATTTGAAATTTCGACATTATCATTCTTTTCTTCATATGGTTCAAAAACCATCTCTTTTACCACCAATTCATTATCATTATCCAAAACTTTAAAATTAATTTTTACCCCCTTGTTTGAAGTATTATAGATATCATAGAAAACCCTTACACTTTCTCCAGAAAACAATTCCATCTTATTTTTTCTAATATTATTTACAAATACTTTTGAGTTTGCTTGAAACCAAATGGGAGATGTAACTATCTCATTTGCATCCTGCTGTTTGGCGTATATAAAATACCATTCATATCCATCGGGAATAGTGATTTCAATGTTTGTTGAATATTTACTTAAATTTGGTCTAAACTCAACAACAGTACCACTTTGTGAAATTAATGCAAAATAAGAAAGAATATCACTATCTTCATATTCAAAATACAACGTTGCAGTTGATGGAATACTATTCACAATGTCGCCCATTATATAATCATCATATGAAAAGTCAATTTTTACATTTTTATCTTCACTACCAAATGTATGTCTCTTCCAAAGGGCATCCATAATATCTTCGTATGTTAAATTATCAGCTATTATACCTGTCCGGGCTTCATTAGCACTTCCCCAATTAGGTTTGTGATTGTCTTGCCCTACAGTTGCCCCTAAATGCCATCCTTTATTTAATGCAACAAAATAATTCCCGAACATTTCTTCACTTATGACATCACCTAAAGCCCAATTACCATTACCTACTTCTATTAAATTCATATATAAATCAGCTTCTGGAAAATATTCGAAATCATTAAAAGTTCCAAATGTATTAATTGGATGATTGAATTGCCCAAGCTTTTTATGTTCAATCAACCATTTATAAAATCCTTCAATTGAACTATCCATATTTCTTGAAATCCAATCAGTTGTCTCATATACGTTTATATGACCTATCCCAGATGTCCATTCAAAACCCTGTAATGCTACAAATTTTTCAGGAATTGTAGCTTTCTCTGCAGCAAGTTTAGTTAAAACGGGCTTTTCTTTTCCTTCGATTAATTGTGTAAAATAATAAGCGTGATCGGTAATTGCCTGGACATCCACATAGTTTTTGGCATGTTTATACGCATCTTCTGGATACAAACTTCCATCTGAATACGATGTGTGGGCGTGAAGATTTCCATAATAAATATTCGAAAATACTGTAAGTGAGATAAATATAAAAATTAAAACAAATAAAAACCTTTTCATGCTATTCCTCCTTATTTTGCCGATTTATAATTATTATACTATATAAAATCAATTATTTTATGTTAAAATAAATAAGGTGATTGTCATGAAATGGATTCAACTAAGTATCTATGGTGTAGTTCAAGGTATCGGTTTTAGAAACTTTATTAAAAATAAAGCCAAACTTCTTGGAATTAAAGGTTATGTAAAAAATGAATTTGATGGTTCAGTAACAGTAGTTGCTGGTGGTAATGATAGCCAATTAGAATCTCTAAAAGAATACATTAAAACTGGCAATGGTTATAGTGTGGTATATAAAATGTTTGAAAAAGAAATTCCTCCTCAAACATTTGTTGATTTTTTCATCCTCTACTGATTTGAGGTGAAAGTTATGTGGTTAATTTTAAGTGATTCTCACGATAACATGAACAAAGCAAAAGAAATCGAAAAAATTATTGAAAAATATTCTGTTGAAGTTGTCTTTCATTGCGGCGATTTTGTAGCGCCATTTATTCTTCCATACTTTATAAAAGATAATATTGAATTTTTTGGAGTTTTTGGAAACAACGATGGTGAAAAACTTCTTTTAACTCAAAGATCAAACAGTAAAATAAAAGTTGGCCCACGTGATCTAACAATAAATAATTACAGAATTTTAATGATGCATGAGCCTTTTATATTAGAAGCTGCAAAAATGAGTAATTTATATGATTTCATATTTTTTGGCCATACACACGAAATCTATACTGAAAAAGCAGAAAAATCATTAATAATTAATCCTGGTGAATCTTCAGGATGGCTTACTGGAAAAGCAAGTATTGCACTTTTAGAACCTGAAAACAAAACCTGGGAAATTTTATTTTTGTGAGGAATTTTCATGTGCAGAATGATTGGTTTTTCTTTTAAAAATGATACTTTAATTAATGATCTGTTTAAATCACTTCAAGATATGTCAAAAAATGGACTAAAAAGCCCACATCTTCATGGCTTTGGAATTTACGCAATCAATGAATACAACGAGGTTTTATTTCATAAATTTGAAGAGCCTATCTATGAAAAAGAAGTGTCTTTTCCAAGTTTAAAAATTGGAATAATTCACGCAAGAAAGGCTTCTCCAGATTTTCACATAGGTTTTCTACAAATACATCCTTTTATTGATCGTAATGGAACTGCTTTTTGCCATAATGGTACAATTCATACTTTAAAAAGAGAAAATATTTTTAAAAGTGACAGTTATGAATATTTTTTGAAGATTAAAAATTTTACTGATACAAATGATCTCTCAAAAAAATTAAAAACATTTATTCAAGAAAATGAATTTACTGGACTAAACTTTTTGATGATAAAAGATGATAAACTATATGCTTTTTGCTATTTTAATAAAGATCCAGAATACTATACCATGTGGCATTCTGAAAATGTTATTTCTTCTGAAAGTTTAGGCTCAAATTTTAAAATGGTAAAAAAAGGTGAGCTTTTAATTTTTGAAAACGGAAAATTAATTTTTAAAGACATTGTTATATAAATTATTATTAAGTGGTATAATTAAAAAAAGTCAAAATAGGAGGTGAAAAAGGGATGAGTAGTGAGAGTTATACTAGTAGTTATTCAGATGAACCTTTACCACGACCACCGTAGTAAAAAAGAAAAGGAGGTAAAATTATGGTAAAATTCTACACCACAAAAGATAACAAAATTGTGGAAATTGAGAAATTCGTTCCAAATTCTTTGATCAAAGTAGTCGATCCTTCCGCTGATGAGATTCATATGCTTTCCAGCCTTTTACAATTCGACCCTGACTTTATATACGACTCATTAGATGATGACGAAAGAGCACGTATAGAAATTGATGATGACGTTATTTTGATAATTTTAAAGATTCCCAAAAAATTTAATGGCAATTCAAAAATTCCATATAAAACTGTTTCAATGGGTATTATTATTGGTAAAAACTACACAATATTCTCGACTCGAGGACCTATCGAATTTATTGATCATATGATAGAAAACAACAAATTTGAAATTACAAAAACAAGTAGAATGATTTTTCAACTTTTTTTATTAAACGCTAAAATTTTCTTAGGATATTTAAAAGAGGTTAATAAAACAATAAGTATAATTGAGGAAGAATTACATAAATCAATGAAAAACAAAGAATTAGAAGAAATGATGTACCTTGAAAAAAGTCTGGTTTACTTTACTACTTCATTGAGATCAAATGAAATTATGATGGAAAAACTTTTGAGAGGAAATATTTTAAAGATACAAGAAGAAGATCGAGATATATTAGAAGATGCTATTATTGAAAATAGGCAGGCAATAGAAGTTTCAAATATATTTAGTGATATCTTAGCCGGTATGATGGATTCATACGCTTCAGTTATTTCTAATAATTTGAATATTGTCATGAAAATTCTAACTGTTGTTACTATATTAATGCAAATTCCTACTATTATTACAAGTTTCTATGGAATGAATGTTTCATTACCACTTCAGAATAATCCTTTTGCTTATGTTCATGTAATTATTTGGTCTGTAGGTACAATAATTTTGGCTTTAGTATGGTTTAAAAGAAAAAAATGGTTGTAAAATTAAATCCCCCAGTTGGGGGATTTTTAATTGGCTCAGACATTGCTGTAAAATTAACGTTAAAAATAAAAGTAATCAACTTTTTATATTACATAACTATCAAAGATAATTTGACAAGTTTTTAATAAAAATCCTAATTTATTTCCAACAATATTTTTAGTATCTTTACTTACCACATAATTAATATAAAACCTCAAAATATCACATTATTAAAGTTCAAAGTATTTAATCCATTTTTCAAAAATAAGATACTATTCAAATTTTCTTTTTTGCATTAAAGTCAAATTTCTGAAATCGCTTTTCTCATCAAATCCCACAAAATTACATTATTAATCAATAAATTTTCATACTTTTCAATAATTCACTTTAATGCATTTTACAAAACAAAGGCTTCTAAATTCTTTTTTACACCAACAATAACCTTTTCAAAATTCTTTAAATTTGCTATCTTGTAAATATAAATTGAATCTCCTTTTGCATTTATTATTTTCTTAATTTCGCTTAAACATTTCAACAAACGACTTTCGGTTATCTCACCTTCAAAAACTGAATTTTGAGACCAAAATAAATACTGCTTTAATTTTTTTTTCACTTTATTTACTCGTTTTTCTTTTACATCATATGAATTTATAACAAACATCCTACCACCACGCCTTAAAAGGTCTATAGTTCTTATCTTTTAATAAATGCTTTATACAAAATTCTCAATCACTTATTTTTAAAATATTCATGTGTTTTTTCAACCACAAAATCAATATCTCTTTTCTTTATCCAATAGTGAGTTACAAATCTAAAAATTCCATCTTCTGGTGGATTTATTTTAATTCCATTTTTAAGAAGGTAGTCAATAAATTCATTTTCATAAAATACTTTATTAATCTTAAAAAACACCATATTTATTTGAACTTCCTCAACTACCTCAATATAACCCAATTCCTCAAGTTTCATTGCTAAATACTTTGCATTTTCGTGATCCTCATATAGTCTGAATCTCATTTTTTCAAGTGCAATGATTCCAGCTGCTGCCAATATGCCAGCCTGCCTCATACCTCCACCCATTATTTTCCTTTTCTTTCTAGCTTTTTGGATAAATTCTTTGGAACCTACTAACAATGAACCAACTGGAGCACATAGACCTTTAGAAAGGCAAAAACTCACTGAATCAGCATATTTTGCTATTTCCTTTGGATCAACATTTAATGCCGTAGCAGCATTAAATATTCTTGCACCATCTAAATGAATTGGAACATTATATTTATCTGCAATTTCTCTTATTCTTTTGAAATTTTCAATTGGAATAACTCTTCCATTAGAATGTGCATTCTCTAAACAAATTAATCCCGTTTCTGGAAAATGAATATCTTCTACTTTCCTTATCTTTTCCTCAACTTTTTCAGGAGGAAGTGCCCCTTTGTCTGTTTCTATTGTTCTTAATTGAACTCCCGCAATTATTGAAGCTGCACCTGCTTCATGTTGTACAATATGAACATCATCTCCAAGTATTACTTCATTTCCTCTTTCACAATGGGTGAACAAAGATAACTGATTGGCAAATGTTCCACTTGGAACGAAAATTGCATCTTCTTTTCCCAAAATATCTGCAGCTAATCTTTCCAATCTATTAACCGTAGGATCATCACCGTATACATCGTCTCCAACCTCTGCATTTGCCATTGCTTTTCTCATTTCTTCAGTTGGTTTTGTAACTGTATCACTTCTTAAATCAATGTATTCCATTCTATCCCCCCTTGCAGATGAATTAAAACATTTTTTCTTTTCTTTACTTTAGAAAACTTCTTGCAATTTTTTCTAAATTTTCTGAATAAATAAAATGATTGTATGGCTCTTCTCCTGGATTTTCATTGTAAAAAGGTCTTGTACAAAAACTGCATCCTGAAGTCAAAAATGCTTTTCCGAGCCCAATAAAATACTCAACTTCTATGTTTTTCAAATTCCCATTTTCATCAAAAACAAATCTATCTTCAGATATTTCCTTTTCGAATATCAAATACCTAGCAAGTTGAATTTTTCTATATCTTTCTTTAGATGGTGGTGTTAAATTTTCAAATCTTGTTCCCTTAATTGGAGTAAAAGCAAAAAGAGCTACATTAACATTTAAACTTTTCATTTTAATGAAAAATTCAATTAATTCTTTGTCCGTTTCTCCCATTCCGACAATTACATGTGTCGTTATTCTTCCTGGATATTTCTCAGAAGATTCTCTAATTAAATTTAATGTTTTAAAATATTCCCCACCTCTAATTTTTCTAAACAGTTCTGGGTTAACCACATCTACCGAGATTCCAACAGTATCGGCTCCATTGTCAAAGTACATTTTTACCTCACTAAAATTTAAAGCCCTTACAGATACTGAAACCTTGTAATTTTTTAAATATTTCAAAAGTTCAATTAAATCTTTTCGGTAGTCTGGATAACTAACTACCTGAATACAAATTCTTTTCAATTCATTTATTTTTGATAACCTTTCTAATTCATCAATTGAAATTTCTTTCCAAATGATTCTAGAAAGAAATTTATTTTCTACTTTAGCGCTCTTTGCATGACTGCAAAAATGACAATCAAAAACACACTTTCCATCCAGCATAAAATACGCTGTTTCCATTTTTATTTTATTTTTTACTTTTCCTAGCATTCCCAATGTCCCATATGAAGCTCTTAAAATCAATGAAATCACCTCAATAACTTATCCTATTTCTAGAAGTTTCAACCTTTCTCTGTAAATTTCTTTCACTTTATTTAATAGAAATTCGTATTGTTCTGCATTTTTAATGATATATTCTGCATCTTCTCTTGCAACAGCCATGATTTCAACATCATTTACTATATCTGCAACCTTAAATTCTGGCAAACCATGTTGCCTTACTCCAAGAAATTCTCCTGGCCCTCGTAATTTAAGATCAAACTCAGAAATTTTAAATCCATCATTTGTTGAGGCAAAAAATTGTAGTCTTTCCCAGGTCTCTCTAGAAACATCACCTACTGTTAAATAGCAGTAAGATTGCCTTGAACTTCTTCCAACTCTACCTCTTAATTGATGAAGTTGTGCAAGTCCAAATCTTTCAGCATTCTCAATAACCATTACCGTTGCGTTGGGAACGTCAATACCAACTTCAATAACAGTTGTAGAAACCAAAATTTTAATTTCACCCTTTGAAAATTTATACATAACTTCATCTTTCTCCGAATCACTCATTTTCCCATGAATTAACCCCATTGGAATTTCTGGAAAATAATTTTTTGTCAAAGATTCGTACATTGTAGTTGCAGCTTTAACAGCCAATTTATCAGAATCATCAATTAAAGGATATACAATATATGCTTGACCACCTTCTTCAATTTCACTTCTTACAAACTTATATACTTCTTCAATTTTTGATTGATGAACTAAAAAAGTTTTTACAGGTTTTCTACCTTTCGGCATTTCATCTATAATTGAAACATCTAAGTCACCGTAAACGGCAAGAGAGAGAGTTCTTGGAATCGGTGTCGCCGTCATGACAAGCGTATCTACAACTTTTCCTTTGCTTATAAGCTCTTTTCTCTGTTCAACTCCAAATCTATGCTGCTCATCGATAATTACAAATCCTAAATTTTTAAATTTTACATCTTCTTGAATTAATGCATGGGTTCCTATAACTACGTCAATATCTCCATCTTTTAATGCATTTTTTATTCTTGCTTTTTCAGAATTTGATGTAGCACCTATAAGAAGAGCAACCTTAATTCCAAATTTAACTAAATCATTATACATTTTTTTAAAATGCTGAATAGCAAGGATAGAAGTAGGAGCCATAACTGCTGATTGAAAACCTGCTTCGTAATTATCTAAAATTGCAAGTTCTGCAACAATTGTTTTCCCCGAACCCACATCTCCCTGAAGCAGTCTATTCATTGGTTTTTCAGATTGAAGATCATTTTTTATTTCTTCATACACCCTTTTTTGCGCATTTGTTAACTCAAATGGTAATTCACCGATTAACTTCTTAGAATATTTGCCTGTAAATTCTTTTGGAATCCCACCTATTTTCTCAGTGTTTTTTCTAGAATATAAAAATGCTAATTGAAGGTATAAAATTTCTTCATATGCAAGTCGAAAACGTGATTTTCTTTGATGATACATGCTTTTTGGAAAATGCATTCCGGTATATGATTCGTATATATCCAATAAATCTCTTTTATCTCTTAAATCATCTGGCAAATTTTCTGAATAGTTATAAATTTCATACAAATTTTCTTTCAAAAGATTTCTTATTACATTTTGATTTAATCCTTCAGTTAAAGGATAAATCGGAAAAATCTCACGTGCATTATCTTTTAAAATCTCTATTTCCGGATTCTGTACTTCAAGTGCTCCATAAAAACCTTTTTTTACTGTTCCATACACATACACTTCTTTTCTCAAAAATGTCTTTAAAATATTCTCCATGTAATCTTGATTAAACCATTTTAAAAGAAGTTGATAGATTCCATCTGATAAAACAGCACTTATTATTGTCAAATTCCCTCGTTTTGTTTTTTCAATATTAGTTATTACTCCTTTTGTTACAACTTTTTCTCCCTCTTTTAAAAGCGAGATAGGAATCAATTTTCTTCTATCTTCATAATCTCGAGGAAAAAATTCAAGAAGATCTTCTAGTGTACTTATTCCAAGTTTACCAAGCTTTTGAGACCTTTTAGGTCCAACTCCTTTAATATATTTTACGGGTGTATCAAGTGGTTTAAGACCTTCTTTTTTTTCAACAGTATATACCAAATGCATCCGCTTAAATCTTTTAATCATTCCTGGTATGTACTTCATTCTTTTCGTTATTCTTTCTTCTGAAATTTTTCGCATTTCCACAATATAATTATAAAAATCCTGAAGTTTCGCTTTTACTTCAGGATCGTTTAACAAAGGATCATCAATTCTTTCATAATTATCTTCAACATATTCTATAAGCGCATTTGGATTATCTAAATAACGTGGTATTTCATCAAAAAAATCCTCAATTAAAAGTGGAATGTACATATCTCACCTCAAAACTTTTTCTTCAACAATCTTTCCACTATCCATTCTAATTATCCTATGTGCCTTTTCAGCAACATTTGGATCGTGGGTAACAATGACAAAAGTTGTTCCAAATTCCTTGTTCATTTCCAGAATTATGTTCATTATTTCTTCACTATTTTTTGTGTCCAAAGCTCCCGTGGGCTCATCAGCCCACACAATTTTAGGATTATTAATTAGTGCCCTTGCAATTGCTACTCTCTGCTGCTCACCTCCGGACATTTCATTGGGATATGCCTTTGCTCTGTGCTCAATATGTAATCTTTCAAGCCATTCATTTGCTTTTTTTCTCACTTCTCCAACAGGATAAGTTTTAGATACCAAAAGCGGAATTTCAACATTTTCAACAGCGGTTAATACCGGTATTAAATTAAAAAACTGAAAAATAAAGCCCATATTTTGAGCTCTAAATTTTGTTTTTTCTTCTTCTTTCATCTTGGTTATATCTTTTCCTAAAACTAAAACTTCACCTTCTGTTGGCGTATCAAGACCTGAAAGACAATTTAAAAGGGTTGTTTTTCCACAACCAGAAGGACCCAAAATTGCAAGAATTTCACCTTCTTCAATCTCAAGTGAAATTCCCTTTAAAGCGGGAAAAGGATTCTTTTTTCCATAAAATTTTTTGAGATTTTTCGCTTTAACTATCATATTATCATCTCCGTGTTATAATCTAATTGTATTATATCACGATAACTGGAGGTACAAAAGTGAAAGTTTCAATTGTTTTAAACGGAAATTTAGAAAAATTAAACCTCAATCAAACTGATTACATTATTGCAGTTGATGGGGGCGCAAATCTACTCTTTAAAAATAATATTTTCCCCAACACCATTATTGGAGATTTAGATTCAATTGATAATAAGAAACTTAATTTCTTCAAAAAAAATGGAGTAGAAATTTTAAAGTTTCCTCAAGAAAAAGATGAGACAGATTGTGAACTTGCAATAAAATATGCAATTTCAAAAAACGCATCAGAAATCGAAATTTTAAATTTCTACGGTGAAAGACTTGACATGGTTTTAGCTTTATTTGGCCTAATGAAAAAATACAATGTAAAAATTATCGCTAAAACTGAAAAAGTTGATATAGGTATTTTAAGAGAAACTTATGAAATGGAAACCAAAAAGGGCGAAATGTGGTCTTTTATTGCACTCTGTAAAGCAAGACTTTCTTTAAGTGGCTTTAAATACGAATTCAATGGATATATGGAATTTAATAATCCAATCGGAATTAGTAATATCACAATTTCAAACAAGATCAAAATTGAAGTTTTTGAAGGTGAGGTGATTTATTTTAGATGGAAAATAAATCCATTGTAATTCTAGGCGCAACCGGTTCTATTGGAACCCAAACCTTGAAAGTCATTAAAAAGCTTCAAGGTTTTGAAATTACAGGTATCGTATTTGGTAAAAATTTAAATCTTGCAAGAAATATCATAAAAGACTATAAAATTGAAAATTATTATTCTCCTTTTTATCCTAACTACAAATTTTCATCTTTAGAAGAATTTTTAGAAGCACTTCATCCTGACATAGTTGTTTCTGCAATTCCTGGATTTGATGGCATGATTTCATCTTTAAAAGCCATTAAATATACAAAAAGACTTGCTCTAGCTACTAAGGAGGCTCTGGTATGTGCAGGTCCATTTATTAAGAAAGAGTGTAAAAATAACAATGTAGAACTGATACCTATTGATAGCGAACATTCTGCTATTTTTCAACTCTTTGATAATTTTGTAGAAAGAATAATTATTACTGCTTCTGGAGGAGCTGTAAGAGATAAAAAAGTAAGCAAGCTCTCTAAATTAACTCCAAAGGACATTTTAAAGCATCCTGTTTGGAACATGGGTAAAAGAATAACTGTTGATTCTTCCACTATGGTCAACAAAGCATTTGAAGTGATGGAAGCATATGAATTGTTTGAAACAAATAATATTGACGTTTACATTCATCCAACAGGTACTGTGCATGGAGCAGTACTTTTAAAAGATGGTACTGTAAAGATTCACTTTGGATTTCCAGATATGAAAATCCCAATTGCATATTCACTAACATATCCAGAAAGAAAGTATATAAATCCTAATTGGCCAGAATTTTCTTCAAAAAATTTTGATTTTTGTGAAGTAAGTTCTGAAAAATATCCCGCTTTCTTTTATGGTAAATCAATCATTAACAATCTTTCAAAAAGAATTGCATTTAATGCTGCTGATGAAGTTGCGGTAGAACGTTTCTTAAAAGAAGAAATAAAATTCACAAAAATTTCTGAAATTATAATTGAAACATGTGAAAGGATTAATGAAAAAGTTAATTCAATCGAAGATATTATTGAAATTGATAAATTTTCAAGAGAATATGCTAGAAACATTTAAAATATGATATAATAATTTTGAAACTGAATAAACTCCACCCTTTCGCAAAAGGGAAGTCGGTGAAAATCCGACACGGGGACGCCACCGTAACCGGGGACGAAATCCACAAATGCCACTGGGCTTAGCCTGGGAAGGCGTGGAAAGTAGGATGATCCGGAAGTCGGGATACCTTTTGCGGAAGGGACGGAAACCACCTTTACGGTCCCTAAAGGTGGGCGTTTTTCTTTAAAAAATATGGAGGTGAAAACATGAAAAAAGTGCTGAGTTTGGTAATTTTATTTGTTTTAATTTTAAATGCGTTTCCATTAACCGTGGTTGATGATGCTGGAAGGATAGTAAATATTGAAAACGTTCCTCAAAGAGTTGTTTCAGCTGCTCCAAATGCTACCAGATTTTTAATTTCACTTGATCTTCAAGACAAAATAGTTGGTGTGACCGATTGGGATAGTTTTAATGCTGAAAAAATAGGAAATCTTGTTCCTTTAAACGTTGAAAAAATTCTTTCACTTAAACCTGATCTTGTTATAACTTTTGGTGGTTTTCAACTACCTGATGCAAAAAAACTTGAAAAGTTTGGCTTAAATGTTCTTGTTTTAAACCCTGTTTCATTAAATGATATTTCAAAAGATATTGCACTTCTTGGGGCTGTTTTTGAAAAAACTAATGAAGCAAAAAAGATTGTTGAGGAAATTCAAAGCACCATTACAAATTTTGGAATTAAAACTTCAAAAATTCCATTTGAAAATAGACCAACAGTTTTCTTTACTATTACAACTCCAAATGATGAAACAAAAGAATTATGGACAGCGGGTACTGGTTCATATATTAATGAATTGATTACAATTGCTGGTGGTGTTAATATTACTGCTCCTTACTCTGGTAATAATGGCTGGCTTCCTATTAATTGGGAATTTTTGATATATAATAATCCTGATATAATTATAATTGCAACTTATGATGAACCCAATAAAACACTTAAAACGATTAAAAACAGTGAAATTTTTGGAAGTTTAAAAGCAATAAAAAACAACAAAATTCTTATTGTTGATGGAAATGAAATCAGCCAAATATCTCCTGATATAATAAAATATCTTGATATATTCTACAATTTCTTTTATGGAGGAAATTAATGAACAAAGATCTTTTCTTTAAGTATGGAAGAATAATTATACCTTTGCTATTTATTTTTACTTTAATAATTAACCTTTCTCTTGGAAGCGTGAAAATTCCATTAATTGAAATTTTTAAATCATTATTTAGTGATAGTCAGACTCATTTTCTAATTTGGAATTTACGTTTTCCAAGAATTTTAATGGGAATTATCTCAGGAGCCGGACTTGCTGTTGTCGGCTCCGTTTTTCAAACAATAATGAAAAATCCATTGGTTGATCCTTACTTGATAGGAACTTCTGCTGGCGCCGGATTTGGTGCGGTTTTAGCAATTTATATAGCTGCATCGTTTTATAAATATTTTAGCATTACTCTTTTTTCCTTTTTCTTTTCTTTTTTAGCTTCATTTTTGACTATTCTTTTAGCTAGAAGGAAGGGGATTATTCCAATAACTCATTTGATTTTATCCGGTGTTCTTATAAGTACTACATTTTCTTCGGGAACTATTCTTCTGATAAACTTTTCTAGAAGAAATATAACAAATGCATATGTATGGCTTTTCGGTAGTTTATCTGGAATTACTTTTAATGATTTAATCATTCCCTCAATATCAGTTATAGCCTTTTTTGTATTTTCTCTACTTAAATCAAAAGAGCTAGACACGATAGCAATTGGGGAGGAAGAAGCCAAAATATTAGGAGTTGAGGTTGAAAGAGAAAAATGGATTTTTTATCTTTTTGGTGCATTTGTAATTTCTACAATTGTCTCAAAAGTAGGAATAATTGGTTTTGTTGGGTTAATTATTCCACATGCTGCACGAATATTAACTGGAAGCAAACATAAATATAGTTTAATTGGAAGTTTTCTATTGGGTGGAGTCTTTTTATCGTTTTCAGATACAATTGCCAGAACAATTGTTTCACCTATTGAAATACCAATTGGAGTAATTACTTCATTTATTGGGGCTCCATTAATGTTTGTTTTACTTAAAAGAGGTGTTTCGAAATGATATTTTTAAATGACAATTCTAGAAATAAATTAAAAAAAATTAAACTTTTTGTACTTGATATTGATGGCACTTTTTCTTTAAGTGGAAAACCTCTTCCAGGTGCAAAAGAATTTATTTCAACAATCAAAAATCAAAATAAACATTTTGTTTTTTTAACAAACAACTCTAATAAATCTTTGGAAGAATATGTTTTTGAATTTAAAAAACATAATATTGACGTTTCAAAAAAACAAATCTTTACTGCTGGGATTGAAACAGCTGAATATATTTATCAAAAATTTGGGAGAAGAAAAATTTATATTGTTGGCACAAATGCTATTAAAGAAATTTTTTCAAAATATGGTCATGAAGTTGTTGAAAACGAAGAACCAGATATAGTTGTAATTTCTTTTGATAAATCTTTAACATACGAAAAACTTGCAAAAGCATCTGTATATGTATCAAAGGGTAAACTATTTGTACTTACAAACCCCGATCTAAATTGTCCCTCAAAAGATGGACCAATTCCAGATACTGGTTCAATTGCATCAGTTATTGAAAAAGCATCTGATAAAAAACCCAATATAGTATTTGGAAAACCTGACCCATTAATATTAGAAATGATAATTAAAAAATTTAATGTAAAAAAAGAAGAAACATGTGTAATAGGAGACAGGTTATATACAGATATTTTACTGGGAATAAGAGCTGAAGTAACAACAATTTTAGTTTTAACTGGAGAAGCAAAAGGGGAAGATATTAAGAACTCTAATATTAAACCAGATATTATCGCTAAAGATTTAGGTGAAATCGCCAAATTTATATAAAAAAATGGGAGCTTAAGCTCCCATTTTTTCTGGTGGAGGCGGCGGGAATCGAACCCGCGTCCGAAAGTAGATACCCTCGAGCTTCTCCGAGCGCAGTCCGTGTTTTAGATTTCGGGTTTGAAGCGCCCACGGACAGGCTCTTCAAACCCTATCCTTCCTAGTTTTTCACGACTTTGGGCGGAAGGAAAACCCAAGTCGCTAGGCTGGTTATGTCACGCCCTGGCCAGAACCCCAGCCAAGTTCTGGTAGGACGGCAGCTTTTTTAATTAAGCTGCAAGAGCAAGTTCTTCGTTGGCACTTATCTTTTTCCTGGACTTTTGATAACGAGGAGCCCAGGAAACCTCGGCTCGCTTCTCGAGGGTATCTACCCCCGTCGAGACCAGTTCGCCCCCATATTGTTATGACTTTGAAATGCTTATAAAAGTTCCAAAAAAAATGGCCCCTTCAGGGACCTTGTTGGTGCCGAGGGCGGGACTTGAACCCGCACGGGCCATAATGCCCACATGGCCCTCAACCATGCGTGTCTGCCTATTCCACCACCTCGGCATCACTAATAGTATTATACCATATTTACTAAGTTTCGTCAATCACCTTTTTTACTTGACTTACGCCGCTTATACCGCTTTTATTATATCATTTACCAAAATTTTTTCAAGTGTTTTTCTTAATAAGTAGCTGTAGAGTCTTCCATGCAAGTAGAAAACATTTTATTCTCATTGGATAATTTTTTATTTCAGATAACTCGGATATTAAGCCTAACTTTTCCTTGTCATATTCGCTACCATTTACCATCAAATTAACATTTTCTATTAACTCTTTAACTTCTTCTAAGGATTTACCTATTATATTTTCGATCATTAAATTAGCAGAGGCCTGGCTAATAGCACAACCAATCCCTTCAAATTTTGCATCAATCACTTTATTATCTTCAAGTTTTACATAAAGGATAATTTCATCACCACAGGAAATATTCTTTCCTTCTTGAACTATTGCATTGTCTATTTTTCCTTTATACTTTTTCAATCTCGAGTAATCCATAACTAGTTCATTGTACATTAAACCACTCCTTAATTTTTTTTATTCCTTCAACTAGAATATCTATATCTTCATTAGTGTTATAAACATAAAAACTTACCCTGCATGTTCCATTTGGAAAGACGGAAAGTTTGCTTTCATTTTTTAAAATACCCATTAGAGGTTGCGCACAATGATGACCACTTCTTACAGCAACTCCAAATTTTTCATCCAAAAGATGTGCTAAATCATGTGGATGAACTCCTTCTAAATTGAAACTAATAATACCTAAGTGTCTTTCATCTAAAGGACCATAAATTTCAAGACCATCAATTTCTTTTAACTTTTCTAAAGCATAAAATGTAAGATCATAAATATGATTTTTGATCTCTATAAAACCAATATTCTCTAAATATTTTATAGTTTTACCAAATCCTACTATTCCAGCTATATTTGGAGTTCCTGCTTCAAATTTATACGGTATGTCATTAAAGGTAACATCAGAAAAACTCACTCTATCAATCATTTCTCCACCGTACAAAAAAGGTTCCATTACTTCTAAATATTTTTCTTTTCCATACAAAACTCCAACCCCAGTTGGTCCAAGCATTTTATGCCCAGAAAAAACCAGAAAATCTACATTCAATTTTTTAACATCAATTTTTTTATGTGGAATTAATTGAGCTCCATCGACTATCAAAATTGCTTCTGGAAAAATGCTTTTTATATATTCAATATTAATTTCTTGTCCAGTTACATTCGAATGCCCAGTTATACTAACAACTTTTGGTTTAAGTTCTTTAAATTTTAAAAAATCCTGCTCTTCAAGAGTACCAAGTCTACCTGATGGTTTTACAAATTCAACATTAAAACCATGAAATTTAGATAATCTAACCCAGGGAACAAAATTTGCATGATGTTCCACAGCTGAAATTAAAACAACATCATTTTCTTTTAAAAAGCAGTTTCTGATCAAACTTTCAACAATTAAATTTATAGACATTGTTGTACCACTTGTAAATATAATTTCTTCCTTTTTAGCATTCAAAAAAGAAGCAAGGATATTTCTTGATTCTTCCATCATTTCTGTAGATTCTGAAGAGAGAGTATGAACAGCTCTATGAACATTTGAATAATGTTTTAAGTAAAAGTCTGAAATTTTTTCAATTATAGGCTTAGGTTTTAATGTGCTTGCGGCATTATCCAAATATACCAATCTATTCCCATTGATAGTTCTGAAAAGTACCGGGAAATCATTTCGAATACTGGATAAGAGCATTTTTAACCAGCTCCTCTAAATTAAATTGCGAAAGTTCTAAAATTAAAGATTCAAATATTCCCTTAATTATACTGTTTTTTGCTTCCTCTTCTGAAAACCCCCTAGTCATTAAATAAAAGATAGAATTTTCATCAATTGGAGCAGAACTTGCAGCGTGTGAAGCAACAACTTCATTTTCATCAACCAGTAGACTTGGAATAGCCTCCATTTTTGACTCTTTTGAAAGTAAAATACACTTTTCTTCTTCGACTGCTTCGATGTTTTTTGCCCCTCTTTTTATATCAAGTATACCACGAAATACTATTTTTGAATTTCCGGATAATGCACCATTTGCTTTAACTTTTCCAACATTTCCTTTTCCAATAAACTTCAAAAGATATAATATATCAAAAATTGCATTTTTATTGCCAAGAAAATAAGGTTTAATATCAACGTTAGAATTTTCTCCGAGCATTTTAACACCTAAATAACTTGCAACTTTTCCATTTCCGGTAACAAAATCTCTAATTTTGATATTTGAACTATTTTTAGCCCAAATAAACATATTATTTGTACCAAATGAATTTTCATTTGAAAAATATAGGTTATAAATATTTAAAGTTGCCCCATCTTCTACAATAAATCTATCAGTATTATTTGAAAAGATTTTATTTGTTATTATTCTTATTAATGTCAAGTCACCTGAAACTTTATAAAAATTGTTTGTTATCTTATCAGAATACTTTTTAATGATAACTTCTTTTTTATCAATTTCATAAAATTCTCCCTTAAAAGAAAAAACATCGGATAACAAAACAAATTTTCTATGACTTCCTTCAAAATCATATTTAGAAATAATTTCTAAATCTTTTTCTTTTAAAGATTCAAGATAATTTTCATATTTATAGTCCGGTAATTTTATTTTATTAAAATTCAATCTTTTCCAAAGCGGAAAACCAATTTTGATATACTCTCCATATTTTTCCACTACATATTTTTTTGCAAATTCATTTTTCAAAGAATTAATTACATTTACAAAAACTTTTTCATCATAATCTTCTTCAAAAAATTCTTTAGGTTTTAATACTACTGCTTTTTCATTATTTAAAACTAATTCAAGAGTTTTTTCCATATTCACACCTCACCCTATTGACGATTCAATTTCCATTTCAATCAATCTGTTTAATTCAACAGCATATTCAAATGGAAGACTATTTACAATTGGTTCTATAAACCCTTTAACTATTAAACTTTTTGCTTCAACTTCTGATAACCCACGAGTCATGAGATAAAAAATTTGTTCATCCTTAATTCTTCCGATTCTTGCTTCATGTCCAATATCAGAATCACTGTTATAAACTTCTATTATAGGTACTGTATCACTTTTTGAATTATTGTCTAACATTAAAGCAGAACATTGAACATGCGATTTGCTTTTTTTTGCTTCATTACCAATTCTTAATAGCCCCCTATAAAATGCCCAACCACCGCCAGCACTTATACTTCTAGCATCAATTGTTGAACTTGTATAAGGAGCAAGATGTACAACTTTCGAACCCGTATCCAAATGTTGACCAGGACCAGCGTAAGTAATTCCTAAACTTTCAGATTTTGAACCTTTTCCTTTCAAAATTGTCATAGGATAGAGCATTGTTTTCATGCTTCCTAGCGATCCTGAAACCCAAGACATAACACCATTTTCTTCCACAATAGCTCTTTTAGTATTTAAATTATAGGTATTTTTGCTCCAATTTTGAATTGTCATATATTTTACTTTTGCATTCTTTTTTACATAAATTTCAACCATTCCAGTGTGAAGATTAATTACATTGTATCTTGGCGCAGAACAACCTTCAATAAAGGTAACTTCAGAACCTTCATCAGCAACTATAATAGTGTGTTCAAGTTGACTCATACCAGGATTACTCATAAGAAAATATGCTTGAAGAGGCAGAGGAACTTTTACACCTTTGGGAACATATAAAAAGGTACCACCACTCCAAATTGCACCATGAAGAGCTGCAAATTTATGGTCGTGTGGTGGAACAAGCTTCATAAAATACTCTTTAACAAGATCAGGATATTGTTTTACAGCTGTTTCCATATCAAGGAATATAATTCCAAGTTTTTGAAGCTCATTTTTTATATTTTGATAAACTATTTCAGAATCAAATTGCGCTCCAACACCTGCAAAATATTTTCTTTCAGCCTCAGGGATTCCTAATCTATCAAAAGCATTTTTAATTTCATCAGGAACCTCATCCCAAGTTGTTGTCTTTTTTGCTTTAGGTTTGATATATGGAATAATTTTATTTAAATCTACCTCTGAAATATCAACACCAAATCTTGGATCATGCCAAGTTTGAAATATTTTCAAAGATTTAATTCTTAGTTCCTTCATCCAATTTGGTTCATTTTTTACTTCAGAAATTTCCTCAATAATTTTCTTTGTTAATCCAGGAAGCGCTTTATATTCAATTTCGATATCAGCCACATAATTAAATTTGTCTTCATTAAAGTCAATATTTTGCATAATGTCACTCCTTTACTATTGCATATCCTTTTTCTTCAACAGCGTTTGCAATTTCAATTCCGCCACTTTTTACTATCTTTCCATCAATGTATACATGTACATTATCAACATCAAGATAATCTAAGATTCTCTTATAATGAGTAATAATCAAAACAGAAGTTCCTCTTTTTCTTATTTCCATTATTTGATTAGCTACAATTCTCAAAGCATCAACATCAAGTCCTGAGTCAATTTCATCCAAAATTAATAATTTCGGTTTTAAAAAATAGGCTTGTAAAATTTCAGATTTTTTCTTTTCTCCACCTGAAAAACCAACGTTCAAAAACCTATCAAGAAAATCATTGGAAACGTTAAGTCTTTGAATTCTTTCTTTTAAAATGTTATTGAGTTGACTAAAAGTATCCTGATCTCCATGAAGTTTCCGATAAGCAGTGATTAAAAAAGAGCTGAATTTTATTCCTTCAATTTCAAAAGGATTTTGAAAGGTCATAAAAATACCTTTCATAGCTCTTTCATTTGGGGATAAATTAACAATACTTTCTTCTTCAAATAAAATATTTCCTTTGGTAATTTTATATTTTGGATTTCCCATAATTACATTTGCCAGCGTAGATTTACCAGAACCATTAGGCCCCATTATTGCATGAAGTTCATTAGTATTAATTTCCAAGTTAACCCCTTTTAAAATTTCTGTGCCATCTTCAGCTAAACTAGCATGTAAATCTCTAATTTGAAGCAATTTATTCATTCTATCTCCTCCTTAATTAGTTATACCTAATTAAAGTATACCATAATTATTTAAATTGTAAACCTTCATTAGATTATTACTACATAAGAATATAAAATATTAAAAAGAGGGCTGGTTTTTAAAAACCAGCCCTCACTTATTGTTGAACTTCTTTATTACTCAATTAATATTCTGGCATTTCTGGAGTTGGAGCATTATTTTTTGGTTCAGGTTTTTCAACAACCAAAACTTCGGTTGTCAATAACATACCTGCAATTGATGCTGCATTTTGAATAGCACTTCTTGTTACTTTTGCAGGATCAATAATACCACGTTCAAACATGTTGCAATATTCGCCTTTTAATGCATCAAATCCATATGCTGGATCGTCTTTTTCAAGAACTTTGTGTACAACAATTGAACCTTCATAACCCGCGTTCTTTGTAATTTGATTAATTGGAGCAATTAATGCTTCATATACAATCTTTGCACCTATTTTCTCGTCTTCATCAAGTTCATTAACAACTTTTTCAACAGCTTTTCTTGCACGCAGTAATGTAATTCCTCCACCAGGTACGATTCCTTCTTCAACAGCTGCTCTTGTTGCACTGAGAGCATCTTCTATTCTGTGTTTCTTTTCTTTTAATTCTGTTTCTGTTGCAGCTCCAACTTTAATTACTGCAACACCACCAGCAAGTTTAGCCATTCTTTCTTGTAATGTTTCCTTTTCGTATTCAGAAGTTGTTTGTTCAATTTGTGCTTTAATTTGTGCAATTCTCTTTTTAATTTCTTCTTGAGCACCATGACCACCAACAATAATTGTTTCATCTTTCTTTACTCTTACGACATCTGCTCTTCCAAGATCATTGAGAGTTAAATCTTCAAGCTTAATTCCTACTTCTTCACTTGCAACGATACCACCAGTTAAGATTGCAATATCTTGAAGCATTGCTTTTCTTCTGTCACCAAATCCAGGAGCTTTAACAGCTACTGTGTTAAGTGTGCCTTTAAGTTTGTTAAGAACAAGTGTGGTCAATGCTTCTCCTTCAACATCTTCAGCAATAATTACTAATGGCTTCCCAGTTTGAGCTACTTTTTCAAGAATAGGAATTAATGGTTTAATATTTGAAAGTTTTCTATCTGTAATGAGGATGAATGGTTCATTGTATACAACTTCCATTTTTTCAGGATCAGTTACAAAGTATGGAGAAATGTATCCTCTATCAAATTGCATACCTTCTGTAAATTCAACATAGGTTTCCATGGATTTACTGTCTTCAACAGTAATAACGCCATCTTCACCAACTTTTTCCATTGCTTCGGCAATTAATTTCCCAATTTCCTCACTATTTGCACTTATTGAAGCAACATGAGCAATATCTTCAGTGCTTGAAAGCTTCTTAGACATTTTTTTAATTTCCTCTACTGCCACAATTACTGCTTTTTCAATTCCTCTTTTTACTAATATTGGATTTGCACCAGCAGTTACATTTTTAATTCCTTCTTTAATCATAGCTTGTGCGAGTACTGTTGCTGTGGTAGTACCATCACCTGCAACATCATTTGTTTTACTTGCAACTTCTTTGACAAGTTGTGCACCAAGATTTTCAAATTTATCTTCGAGTTCTATTTCTTTTGCAATTGAAACACCATCATTAGTAATAGTAGGGCTACCCCATGATTTTTCAATAACAACATTTCTACCTTTTGGTCCTAATGTTATTTTTACAGCATCAGCTACTGCATCAACACCTCTTTCAAGTGCTCTCCTTGCTTCTTCACTGAATCTTAACATCTTTGCCATACCGTGTCACCTCCTTAATTTATTAGTCTTCAATTTTTGCTAAGATATCGTCTAAATCAATAATGATATAATCTTCATCTTCAATTTTTATTTCCGTACCAGAATATTTTGAAAAGATTACCTTATCGCCAACATGAATATCAACATCAGAATCTTCGATATTTCCAACTGCGATAACCTCAGCTTTCATGGGTTTTTCTTTTGCAGTATCAGGAAGAACAATTCCGCCTTCTGTTCTTTTTTCCTCTGTAATTGGCTTTATCAAGAGTCTTGAACCAAGTGGTAATACTTTCATGATCATACCCCCTTTCAAAATTTTTGTGTTATCACTCTAAACCATTGACTGCTAATTTAAGTTTACCAAATTTCTCTGAAATGTGAAATCTGATTTAGAATGATTATGGATATTTATTGACAATTAAACGAAAATATATATCATTTTCTTGTTTTTTTGCATCAATTTACTAAAACATTATAAAAAAAAGGAAGGGAGGTCAACCTCCCTTCCAATTGGTGGAGCCGATGGGATTCGAACCCACTGCCTCTACCGTGCCATGGTAGCGCTCTCCCAATTGAGCTACGGCCCCATTACATTGATTAATTTATCATATTTTGACAAATTAGTCAATATTTAACATTCAAACGAAATTTTATTGTATAATATATTTAAACGGAGGCGAAAGTTTGAATATCTTTGAAAAAATTAAATTAGACATTGATATTAGAGAAATCCCCACTGATTCTTTGGCATATATTGGAGATGCAGTTTTTAATTTATACATAAAACTGTATTATTTCAAAAAAACTTCCGCTTACAGCCTACACAAAAAATCTCAGAATTTTATTAATAGAAAATACCAAGCGGAAATCCTTAATTTACTTCTTCCTCTCCTTAACGAAGAAGAACTTTCTTATGTAAAAAGAGGCATAAACAGCAAAGGAGCCGGAAAATATGGTAATGATCCAAGTTACAGAAAAAGCACCGGCTTCGAAGTTCTTATTGGATATCTTTACCTGACCAACCAAGAAAGACTTTACGAGTTACTTAAGGAGGTTATAAAATGAAGCGCACAGTTATTATTGATGGTTCAGTGATATACACAAATTTTAGTCAAATAATGGGGCACAGAAAATTTGAAGAATTATTATATGAATTTATAAATGTTTTAAAAACTAAAAACAGCCCTCTTTTGAAATCTTTAAATCCTTTTAAGATAGGCGAAGAAATTGATGTGAAAAGACTGGTTGAATATTTGCATCTTTTATCTATGAGAAAAATAAAAGAAATTACTAATATTATGAATTATATAAACCCAAAAGATTTGGAAAAATTCATTGAAAGTTTTTATTCATTTTGGAGAAATAAACATAGGTTTATGATAAGACAAGAAAAGTACGCAGATGATTATAATAGGCGAACGAGTCTGGAGTATACTATGACAATGGTTGGAGATCAGTTTAAAGCTGTAATTAAAAATATGTATAGACAACTTATTTCTAATACAACAAACGAGTTTCCAACTATTATGAGACAGCTCCCAAGTGGAGCCCAGGTTATGTTTTTATATGATTTTATCAAATGTGAAAATTTTGATACAAAATGGATAGAAAAAATACCCACTATTTGGGGCGCAATATTTGATCCCCCTGCTATTTTTTATACGAAATCTAACAAAAGAAAAGGTATTATTCCTTTGGAAAAGAGTAATTCAATTTTGGATAAAATTGAATTATCACCAAAAGAATGGTTTAGAATACCTATTTTTGTAGGAGATTTATTACTTTTTAATTTTGTACATAAAGAATATTTAGCTCATGGTGCGGGGCTTGCAAATTTATTTGAAATTGCTTCTCCAAAAGTTATCAAAAATAAAAAACCTGATGGAATAATTATTTTTGGTTTAGATCCAAAAATGATTCCAAATTACAATGAAAAATGGAAAAATGCAGTTGTTTTTAAAGATGATACATATAAGACTTATATTGGAATAATCCCAGACTTAGATGAAAACGACTATTTTGGTTATATGAAAAAAACGACTCTTACAGTACACAACCTTATAAAAATTGATAATGAAAAGTTGCCTATTCATGGCTCAATGGCAAAAATAACTTTAAAATCTGGAAAAAGTGCTGTTGCCATGTTTGTAGGAGATAGTGGTGCAGGTAAAAGTGAAACTTTAGATGCATTAAATAGATTGGATGAAGTGGCTGAAGTAAACATAATTATCGATGATATGGGAAGTTTAGATATAATAGATGGCAAAGTTGTTGCATTTGGAACAGAAACAGGTGCATTTGTGCGTTTGGATGATCTTCCACCAGGATACGCATATCATACTATGGATAGAAGTATCTTTATGAATCCAGATAAAATTAATGCAAGAGTTATCGTTCCATTTAATAATTATAAAGAAATTATTCAACCTACACCAATAGACTTTTTCTTCTATGCAAATAACTACACTGAAGTCAAAAATGACAATGAAAGAATAGTATTCTTCAAAAGTTTTGAAGAAGCATTAAATGTTTTTTCCGAAGGTAAAAGAAAAGCTAAAGGTACTACTGCTGAAGTTGGACTTACAACATCATACTTTGCCAATCCTTTTGGTGCAATTCAAACTAAAGAAAAACATCATAAAATTGCTGAAAAATACATTAAAAAAATGTTTGAAACAGGTGTTAAAGTGGGAGAAATTCGAACTATGCTCGGTATTGAAGGATATGAAAAAGAGGGAACTTTATTAGCTGCTAAAGCTTTATTAAAGTTAATTGAACAAATTTGAAAGGGGTGATCTCGTGCTAAGTAAAGCTATTATTCAAGATATTATTGGAACGGTTTTAAAACATGGTGGGGATTTTGCTGAAGTTTTTGTTGAAAAAAAATATCAAAACAGATTCGAACTTAAAGATGGAAAATTAGAAAAGGCAAATACTGGAACTATAGTTGGTGTTGGTATTAGAGGCTTTCTTGGAACCAAAGCAATATACGCTTATACTAATGTTCTTGAAAGAGAAAATTTGATTTCTGTTGCCAAACGTGTTGGAGAAGCTCTTGGAGAAGCAAAACTAAGTGATTTAGTTTTAAATTTCGACGATAAAAATCTTAAAAACAGACATATTGTATATTTTAATCCAAAAGATATAGAAAAAGATAAGAAAGTTGATGTAATGAAAAGGGCTTATCATTCTGCCAAGAATTTTTCCGAACTAATTAAACAAGTTGCTGTTATGTATTGGGATTATGACCAGGAAGTTTTAATTGCCAATTCAGAAGGAACCTGGGCTGAAGATAGAAGAATTAGAACAAGATTAATGATAAGTGCTGTAGCTGAACATAACGGTAATATGGAAAGAGGATTTTACGGACCTGGTGCAGGAATGGGATTTGAATTTTTTGATAGGATTAATGTTGAAGAAGCTGCAAAAAGAGCTGCAAGAATTGCTGTTCGCATGGTCGATGCTGAACCTGCTCCAGCAGGTAAAATGCCAGTTATAATTTCTAATGAATTTGGAGGAGTTATTTTTCACGAAGCAGTTGGGCATGCTCTCGAAGCTACATCTGTAGCAAAAGGTGCTTCAGTCTTTGCAGGAAAATTAGGGCAAAAGGTTGCCGCAGAATGTGTTTCAGCCGTAGATGATGCTACAATCCCAAATGCATGGGGATCTGCTAACATAGATGATGAAGGTGTTCCAACAAGAAGGAATCTATTGATTGATAAAGGTGTGTTAGTAAGCTACTTAATTGATAAACTTGGAGGAAGAAGAATGAATATGGAAAGTACAGGTAGTGGAAGAAGACAAGATTACACTTTTGCTCCAACTTCAAGAATGAGTAACACTTTCATCCTACCGGGAAATTATTATCCAGAAGAAATTATCGCTGCTACTGAATACGGTTTATATGCAAAAACTATGGGAGGCGGTTCTGTTATTCCCGGAACTGGCGAATTCAATTTTGCAGTAATGGAAGCATACCTCATTGAAAATGGAAAAATAACAAAACCAGTTAAAGGCGCAACATTAATTGGTAAAGGTTATGAAATAATTCAAAAAATTGATATGGTCGGTAATGATCTTGATAGAGGTCAAGGTATGTGTGGTTCACTTTCAGGTTCAATTCCAGCTGATGTAGGTCAACCTACTTTAAGAGTTTCTGAAATAACAGTTGGGGGGCGAAACAAATGACATTTAATGAATTCAAGGAAAAAATATTTTCCCTTGCAAAAAAGGATGGATTTGAAGCACAAGTTGAATTTAGTGAAGAAAGCGAATTCTCAATTAGGTATGCTAATGATGATATAGACCAGTACACAGATGCTTCAAAATTTTCAGTAATAGTAAAAGTTCTAAAAGATGGAAAAATTGGTAATTCTTTTACTGAAACTTTAGAAAATCCTGAAGAAACTTATAATGAAGCTGTTTCCAGCTGGAAAATTGTTGATAGTGATGAAGAAAATTTCTTTTATGATGGTAAAGGAAAATATCTAAATATGGAAACATACTATGGAGAATTTGAAAAAGTTCCAGTTAAAGAAAAAATAAATTTTGTAAAAGAACTTTACCAATCTGCTAAATGTAACGAAAAGATTGTCATGGTTCCATATGCCCTATTCCAAAATTTTGCAATCAATAAAAAACTTTCTAATACTCTTGGATTAGATCTTGAATTTAAATCTGATGGCGCCTATTCGTTTGCAATGGCAATTTCACAAGATACTTCAAATCACTCTGGAGTCTGGTTAAAAGTTGGGAAAAAACCTAAAGATTTAGATCCTAAAGAAATCGGGAAAAAAGTTTGTGATGAAGCACTTTCGCTTTTAGGTGCTCAAACTGTAAATAGTGGAAAATATCGGGTAATTTTGAGAAATACTGCTTTTGATGATATGTTAGGTCTATTACGTTCAATGATCTCGGCAGAAAATGTTCAAAAGAATATGTCTCCATTAAAAGGTAAACTCAATGAAAAAGTAGGTAGTGATGTATTAAATATCTTAGATGTTCCTTATCATCCTCTTAGCATTTCAAACAGACCGTTTGACGATGAAGGTGTTCCAACCAAAGAAAAATCAATTATTGAAAATGGAATTCTTAAAACTTATCTTCATAACTTAAAAACGGCAAAGAAGGATAACGTAGAACCAACCGGTAATGCAATCCGTTCTGAAATTTCTCCTATTAATTTGTTTGTTAAACCTGGTGAATTATCTTTTAAAGAATTAGTTGAAAAATTGGAAAATGGATTGATTATCATAGGAGTTGATGGAATGCACTCTGGAGCTAATCCAATTTCTGGAAATTTCTCTTTAGGTGCAAGAGGATACAAAGTGGAAAATGGCCAAATCGTAGGAGCAGTTGAACAAATAACCATTTCTGGAAATTTCTTGGAATTACTTAAAAATATTGAAGATGTTGGAAATGATTTATTTGTAACCTTTGGAACTTTAACTCCGAGTGTGCTTGTAAAAGAATTAGATGTTGCTGGAAAATAAAGAAGTGGGGATTAATCCCCACTTTATTTTTTAGGGGGATCAAAATATGATAATTGTTGATGGTCATTTTGACTTACTTCCATTAGTTTATGAACATAGAAGAAAAAATGAAAAAAATGTTATACAAAATCAATTTCTTAAAGATTTTACTGAGGGTAAAATCAATATAATTGTCTCTTCCCTGTATATTATGGATAACTATCTTCCAGAAATGGCACTTAGGGTAGCTCTTGATCAGATAAGCTCATTATATTACGAAATTGAAGAAAGTGGTGGAAAATACTTGCTCTGCAAAAATTATAATGACATTGAATTGGCAATTAACAATAAATTAATTGGGATTCTATTATCTTTTGAAGGAGTCGAACCTATTTATAATGACATTTATCTTTTAAGAATATTTTATAACCTTGGTGTTCGATTTGTTGGTTTAACCTGGAATAGAAGAACATATGCCGCCGATGGAATTGGAATACAAAATTCTAATGGTGGGCTTACCGATTTTGGCCTTAACGTTCTTAAGGAATCTCAAAAATTGGGAATGTTAATTGATGTAAGTCATTTAAACGAAAAAGGATTTTGGGATGTTATTAAAAACACAACAAACCCCGTAATTGCCTCTCATTCAAATGCAAGAAAAATTTTTGATTCTCCACGAAATCTTACAGATGAACAAATTAAGGCTATAGCAAACACTGATGGTATTATTGGTATAAATGCAAATGGAATGTTTGTTTCTGAAAAAAAAGAAGAAAATAACGAATTAGGACTTTTAAAACATATTGCTCACATAGCTAATTTAGCAGGAGTCCAACATGTAGCTTTGGGTCTCGATCTTTGCGATGGTTTTAGAAATCAGTCAATGGATTCACTTAATGGCTATAAATCTTTAGAAAAACTTTACCATATTTTAGATAAAAACGGATTTTCAAAAAAAGAAATTGAAATGATTTTTGGTAAAAATTACCTGAATCTTTACAAAAAATATCTAAAATAATAAAAAATAATTTACAAAAAATTGTTTTTATTTTAAAATAAAAGTAGATAATAAAAAGGAGGAGTTTTTGTGCCATACCCTCGATTAATAATAAATCTCAACGAAATATACCTGAATGCTTTAAAACTTCAAAAAATGTGTGAAGAAAATAATATTGAACTAGTTGGAGTTACGAAGTTAACTTTAGGCGATCCAAAAATTGCCTTAGTACTAAAAAAAGCAGGAATTAAAAAACTAGGAGATTCAAGACTCAAAAATATCAAAAAATTGGTTGAAAATAATATACCTGGTCCCTTCCAATTGCTTAGAATTCCAATGATTTCTGAACTTGAAGAAGCTGTAATTTATGCCGACGAAATACTAGTTTCAGAAGAAAAAACTGCTTTAATAATTGACAAAATTGCTCAAAAATATGATAAAAACGTTCAATTAATATTAATGATTGACGTTGGGGATTTAAGGGAGGGTATCTGGTACGAAGAGGCTCCACAAAAAATTTTAAAGTTACACCAAAAATTAAAATTTGCTAATATTAGAGGAATAGGCACTAATTTAGGATGTTTTGGAGGGGTATTACCAACTGTAAAAAATATGAATTTAATGATTGAAATTAAAGATTATCTTGAAGAAAAATTAGATAAACAGTTAATTGTTTCTGGTGGTAATACTGCTGCTTTAAATTTACTTGAAGAAAAGAAGCTTCCAAAAGGTATCTATCAATATAGGATTGGAGAAGCTCTTTTGTTAGGAACAGATGCAACTGGGCACAGGGATATTCCTTACCTTTCTCAAAATACTCTTTTACTGGAAGCTGAAATCATTGAAGTTGATTATAAACCTTCTGTACCTATTGGAGAAATTGGAAGAGATGCAATGGGAAGAATACCTCATTTTGAAGATAAAGGATGGCGAAAAAGAGTTATACTTGCTATCGGTGAACAGGACATTCTTCCAAATGGGTTAAAGTCACTTGATCCAACTTTGGAAGTACTACATGCCTCAAGTGACCATACTATTGTAGATATAACTGATTCAACTACTAATTATGATGTTGGCGACGTCATAAAATTTAGAATATCTTATGGATGTGCTTTGAGAGCTTTTACTAGCCCTTTTGTTGAGAAAATCTATATATGAAAAACTCCCGCGGTTGCGGGAGTTTGTTTGTTAACCATTATTTTAAACCTCTGAAGAATCTATAAATGCTACTCTTAATTTTCCAACTAACAATATGAAGTAATTTTCTTTTGGTTTCCTCTTAATTTCATATCCAAGTTTTTCTAAGAAATTTTGCCATTCGTCCAAATTTCTAACAACAAATAATGTATTAAGTCTTGAAAATTTTTCACCTTTCTTTATATACGCTGTTCTAGAAACAATATAGGTGTGATCAATTTTTCTAATAGGAATTGATAATTTATTGAAAAATTCAAGAACGGATGTAAGATCATCTACTACTTCTACTGATAAAATTGTTCTTAAATCACCTTTTTCAGCAATATACCTCGCTATATCCTCTATTGTTTTCGTTGAGTTATATTTAAATAAATCCATAACATATGGAAGTGATGGTTGGGCTATAACTTGTCTTCCAACTGCAACATTTCTCAATATTTCCACAGATAATGGTCTTGATAGTTTAAGATCAATTTTTTTCTGTAACCCTCTCAACATTAAAGCTAAATAAGAAGGTTTAACAGGCTGTCCTTCAGAAGTAGCAATAAGATACATATTCTTACCTTCATACTTTTTCAACCATTTGTCTACAGGGGGTGTAATATTATATGTAGTGTTTTCAGCTTTTATGTGAATTTTTCCATCTTTAATATCAGTACCTTTTAAATTAACTATTTCGCCAGATTTTAAGCCAATAATTCCTGCTAATCCAACAAGCAAAACATACTTTTCATTTCCTTTTTCGGCCATTTTTTCTGCTTCTTCGTATAATTTCCAAAAATCCAAATAAGATATCATCTCATAATCTGCTTTTTTGTATGGAACCTTTAATTCTTCTACAACAGCTGAAAAAATCAATGGGTAAAACCTTTGTAAGAATGAACGCAAAGGTACAAAATATTGTCTCCAAGCAGTGTGTTTATAATTGCTCCTGATAAAATCTAGCCATTTCCTTACACTTTCTAAATTTACCTTTCCATTAACAAAATTTAAAAAAGATTCTAACATTGTTATATAATTTTTTCTTGTATTTTCAGAAATATTCTGCGTTTTTAGATATTCAATAAATTTTTTCAAATCCTTACTTTCAATCTTTTTCATTTCAGCACCTCCATTAAAAATAATCAATATCATTATAACATATTAAATGTTTGGAATTATTTGTAAGATTGTTTCAAAAATTACAATTAGCATGACGAACTTTTCTAAATTGTAACAATATGTAATAAGTTTTTTAACTCACTTTAGTTCTTTCATTTTAGTACTTTTATTAATTGCTTAGATTATCGAACTTTTCTAAACTGTAAAACCATTAATATATAAAACAAGCATCCCCAAACGAAAAGAAGCGGTATTTTTCTTTTACAGCAATTCGATATGCATTTAATATAAATTCATATCCAGCAAAAGCAGAAACTAACATTAATAGTGTAGACCTTGGCAGATGAAAATTTGTTATAAGAGCATCAGTAAATTTAAATTCAAAGGGAGGATATATAAAAATATCAGTTTTTCCATGATAATGATCTTTTTCTGGCAATCTAGCAATTGTTTCAAGAGTTCTAACACTTGTTGTACCAACTGCAATAATTCTCCCTTTATTTTTTCTATATTCCCTAATTTTTTCAACAGTTTCTTTTGGAACATAATAAGTTTCAGAATGCATTTTATGTTCTTCAATTTTCTCAACTTTTACGGGTCTAAAAGTGCCAAGTCCAACATGCAAAATTACATCCGCAAATTCTACACCTTTTTCTTTTAATTTCTTTAATAAAGATTCTGTAAAATGTAGCCCTGCAGTGGGAGCTGCAACTGAACCCATTTCTCTTGAGTAAACTGTTTGATATCTATCAATAGAAATTTTACGATTTTTAACATACGGTGGTAACGGAGCTCTTCCATATTTAAAAATTTCTTCATCATTCACAGAATTAAATTCCAATATTCTTGAACCTTCTTCAGCCCAATCTTTACAAACAGCTTTTAAATTGTCATTAAAAAGTATTTCTGTGCCTTTTTTTACTTTACTTCCTGGCTTGACTAATGCTTTCCAAATCCCTTTATCAACTTTTTCAAGCAATAAAATTTCTATATTTGCACCTGTAGTCTTTTTCCCATATAATCTTGCAGGAATAACTTTTGTAATGTTTCTTACCAATAAATCTCCTTCCCCCAGATAATTTATAATATCTCTAAAAAATCTGTGTTCAATTGTTTTTTCTTTCTTATTCAAAACCATCAACCTAGAAGAATCTCTAGGTTCAACTGGTTTTTGAGCAATTAATTCCTTGGGTAAGAAATAATCAAAATCTTTTACTTCCAACTAAAGCCCCTCCTTAAAAATATGGGGAGGTTTTATAACCTCCCCTTCTATTATTTCCTTAATCCCAATTTTTGAATTACTTCTTTGTAAGATTCTGGATTTTTACTTCTAAGATACTTTAAAATTTTTCTCCTTCTACCAACCAACTTCATGAGACCTCTTCGTGAGTGAAAATCTTTAGGGTGCTTTTTTAAGTGTTCAGTTAAATGTTTAATTCTAGCAGTTAAAAGAGCTATCTGAACCTCTGCACTTCCTGTGTCTCCCTCATGAATCTGAAATTCTCTAATAATTTCCTCTTTATTCATCCACAACACCTCCATAATATATTCCCACTACCAAGTAGGGGCATTGCCCACAACCGAGTAGGGGTCATTAATATATTAAACCATAAAATCTGAAAAGTCAATACCATTGACAAAATTTTACCTTTTGCTACAATTGAAATTGAAACTCAGTCTCAATAACGAAAGGAGTGTGAATATGGCAACATTATTGATAACTTTCAGAGAAAGTTTAGAAGCTGCGCTCATTGTTGGAATTCTTTTAGCATTTCTTAAAAAAAACGATCTTTCTAGTTTCAAAAAGCAAATTTGGATTGGAGTAATTTTTGGTATTGTGCTAAGTATAATTGTTGGGATTATTTTTGTTGTAGCTGGAAATGCTTTTGAAGAAACTGCCGAAAAACTGTTTGAAGGTATTGTATCACTTATAGGAGCATTTCTTATTTCAACACTTATTCTTTGGTTAAATAAGAATAAATCTTTAAAAACTCACTTAGAAGGCAAATTGAATAATTTGATTATATCTCGTAATTTTGGCAAAGTTTTGTTATTTGTTACTCTTTTAAATATTCTCCGCGAAGGTTTTGAAACCGTTATATTCCTATATTCAATACCCGGTGAAAATTATTCTTTCTTTTTTACAGGTATTCTTGGAATAGTTATTGCCATTATTCTTGCTTATCTTCTATTTAAAGGTTTTGTAAAACTGAAACTTTCTAATCTTTTTAAAATTACTAATTTCCTGCTTATCTTATTTGCGGGCGGTTTAGTCGCATATGGAATTCATGAACTTCAGGAGGCAAATGTTATACCTACAATAATTGAACACGTGTATGATATCAATTGGCTAATTAACGAAAAAGGAACTCTTGGCAGTATTCTGAAAGGATTACTTGGATATAATGGAAATCCATCATTAATCGAAATAATAGCATACTGGACATATATAATTCCTTCTTTGTTTCTTTTATTCTTAAAAAAAGAATATTAAAGAGATAAGCCACCTTAAGAAAAAGGTGGCTTTTTTATCATTATTTAAATTAGTTTTAAAGTTTACAAAAACATATAATAAAAAATTTGATTTCGACCACTTTACATGCTTTATATAGTTAAGTAGATTTTTATCTTAAATATTCACTTTTCATTTCATTTAACGAAGCTAGAATTTCATTTAAATCTGCACTAACTACTCTCTTTTTCCCAGTTCTATCTTTTAACTCAACTTGTCCATTTTTGTATAATTTACCAATAGTTATTCTTATTGGAAAACCAATTAAATCTGCATCTTTAAATTTGACACCAGGTGAAACCTCCCTATCATCAATAATAACGTCAATATTATTTTTGATCAGAAAATCATAAAGCTTTTCAGAAAATTCCTTTTCCAACTGCTTTCCAACAATTGTTATAACGACTTCAAAAGGAGCCACTGAAATTGGCCAGATTATTCCATTTTCATCATGTAACTGTTCTACAACTGCTCCTAAAGTCCTAGAAATACCCCATCCGTAACATCCCATAATAAATGGCTTCATCTTACCATCTTTGTCCATATATTTTACATCCATTGTTTCAGAATATTTTGTTCCTAACTTGAAAATATGTCCTAGTTCAATACCTTTTTCTCCCTTCAAAGATTTGCCACACACAGGGCAAGGATCGCCAGGTTGAACAACTATTAAATCAGTCCATTCTTTTATTTCAAAATCTCTACCATAATTTACATTTATATAATGATGGTCTTTCTTCATTCCGCCTACTACAAAATTTTTCATGTATTTAACTCCATTGTCAGCAATTATCCTTACCTTTTTCAAATCAACAGGGCCAAGAAAACCAATTGGAACCCCAAATTCTGCTAAAATTTCATCTGGTAGAGCCATTTGAAGAGACTGATCATTTAAATATGCTTTCAATTTCTCAAAATTTAATTCCTTATCTCCAGGAACAAGTGCCATAACAAAACCTTCTCTACCTTTGAAAATCAAAGATTTTACAATTCTTCTAACGTCAACATTTAGGAAGTCAGCCACCTGTTCAACTGTTCTAACATTTGGAGTATAAACCAGTTCAATTTCTTTCTCGTCTTCGTCGTACTTTGGATAATCCCCCTTGTATGGTACCCTCTCATCACTTCCAGCATATCCACATTCACAATACAAAATGTTGCTTTCACCAGAATTTGCAAAAGCAACAAATTCATGAGACTCACTTCCACCAATAGCACCAGATGAAGCTTCAATAATTGTGTATCTTAAGCCCACACGTTCCATTATTTTTGAATAAGCTTCTTTAAATTTTAAATAAGTATCGTTCAAAGATTCCCATGAATCATGAAAGCTATATGCATCTTTCATAATAAATTCTCTAGCCCTTAAAACTCCAAATCTTGGTCTTATTTCATCTCTATATTTATTTGCTATTTGATATAAAGATAAGGGTAATTGTTTATAAGATGTAAGCTCATTTTTAATTAATTCTGTAACAAGTTCTTCATGGGTGGGACCCAACGTAAAATCTCTGTTATGCCTATCTTTCAATTTCATCATTTCAGGTCCATAATCATCCCATCTTCCACTTTTTTGCCAAAGTTCTGCAGGTTGAACTATTGGCATCAAAATTTCTTGCGCACCAATTCTATTCATTTCTTCTCTTACAATATTTTCTATTTTTAAAAGTGTTTTCCTAGCAAGTGGTAAATAAGTATAAATTCCTGCAGCAATTTTTCTGACAAATCCAGCTCTTTGCAATAAAGCTTGACTGGGAATTTCTGCGTCAGCAGGATTTTCTCTCAAGGTTGGTGCATAAAGTTGAGAAAACCTCATTCGTTCACCTCCGTATTTTTCTCCCACTTTGTTCCTTCAGGGGTATCCAGTATTTTAACATTTGAACGTACAAGCGCATCACGAATTTTATCTGCAGCTGTATAATTTTTCTCTTTTCTAAATTCTTGACGAACTTTTAAAATTTCTTCAATTATTTTATCTTCATTTGTTTCTTCTTTTAATTTAGATCCACCTTCAAAAATTCCAAGAACATTACCAAATACTCTGGCTATTAAATGATATCTTTTTAATGCTTCTTCATCTTTTCCCTCATCCATTGATTTGTTTAATTCCTTAGCAAGGTCAAAAATTAAAGCAATTGCTTTTGGAGTATTAAAATCATCCTCAAGTGCTTCTATAAATTTCTGTTCCATTTCTACCATATAGTGATCTCTTTTAGGTACCAACGGATATGGATATTTTTCTTCAAATCTATTCAAAGATTTAATAACTTTTGTTGCTGCTTTTTTATTATCCAAAAGAATATTATCAGAAAATTCAATAGGAGTTCTATAATGTTTTGATAATAAAAATAATTTTAAAGCTTCTTTTCCATATCTTTTAACTGCCTCTCTAACCAAAAAAACATTTCCTATGGATTTACTCATCTTATCACCACGAGTTATTATCATTCCATTATGCATCCAATATTTAGCAAAAGGTTTATCAGTTAAGGCTTCGCTTTGGGCTTTTTCATCCTCATGATGGGGAAAAATTAAATCTTCTCCACCAGCATGAATGTCAAAGGTATCACCCAGTAATTTTTGAGACATAACTGAACATTCAATATGCCATCCCGGCCTTCCACAACCCCACGGACTTTCCCAGCTAGGTTCACCTGGTTTTACAGCCTTCCACAAAGCAAAATCAAGTTGGTCTTTTTTTAAAGAACTTACTTCTACTCTTGCTCCTGAAATCAACTCTTCTATTTTTTTTCCTGAAAGTTCGCCATATTTTTCAAATTTTCTAACACTAAAATACACATCACCGTTATCTGCAACATATGCATATCCTTTTGATATAAGTTTATTCACAGCTTCAATTATCTCATTAACATAATCTGTTGTTCTTGGGTGAAAGTTTGCTGCTCTTATTCCAAGATTTTGAGCATCTCTCCAATATTCTGCAATAAACGTATCAGCAACATCTTTAAAATCGACTCCCCATTCATTTGCTTCATTGATTATCTTATCATCTATGTCAGTAAAATTTTGAACCATTATCACTTTATAACCTCTATATTCTAGAAATCTTCTAAATGCATCAAATACAACTGCTGGTCTAGCATTACCAACATGAATGTAATTATAAACAGTAGGTCCACAAACATACATTTTAACAACACCAGGTTCAATTGTTTTTAATTCCTCTTTTTTACCAGTAGCGGTATTTGTGATATAAATAGCCATATCATCACCTCAAATGTTTTTGTAACCTGCTTATAAGTTTTTGTTTTCCTAACAAATAAACTATATCAATAAGCTCAGGACCTTCCTCTCTACCAGTAAGAACAATTCTAAGATTCATATAAAATTCTTTGCCCTTTACTTTGCTACCTTTCATCGCATTTTTAAAAGCTTGATAAATTTTTTGTTCATTCCATTCTTCAATTTTGTTTATTTCTTCAATAAGTTTTTTATAAACCTCTTTTACTTCCTCAGATAAACTTATATTTACTTCAGGTTCTATAAAGAAAAATTCAATCAAATGTGGAATATCAATTAATTCTTCCACCCTATCTTTTATAGCATTTAAAAGTCTTACAAACCACTTTTTATCTTTATCTATTTCTTCTTCTGAAACAAATTTCATAAGGTATGGTTTTGACACTTTTAATATTCCTTCTTCATCTAAATTTCTGAAGTGTTCTGCGTTCATCCATTTCAACTTTTTAGGATCAAAAATTGCAGGATTTTTACCAAGTCTATCCAGAGAAAATACACTTATCATTTCTTCCATGGTCATTATTTCTTTACCTTCAGGATGAGACCAACCAAGTAATGCTAAGAAATTAACAACAGCTTGAGGTAAATAACCTCTTTCTCTAAATTCTTCAACTGAAGTAGCTCCGTGTCTTTTACTTAATTTTTTTGCATCAGGTCCTAAAATCATTGAAACATGTCCAAACTGAGGAATTTCCCAGCCAAGAGCCTCATACAATGCTATTTGCTTAACAGTATTAGATAAATGATCGTCTCCACGAATTACATGAGTAATTTTCATTAAATAATCATCTATAACACAAGCAAAATTGTAAATAGGAACTCCATTACTTCTTATTATTGCAAAATCTCCAACAGTTCCTTCTTTAAAAGTAACCTCACCTTTGACAATATCATTTAATACATACTCTTTTCTCGGCATAGAAAAATAAATTGCAGGCTTTAATCCTTTTTCCTCGTATTCTTTTTTTCTTTCTGGAGTTGTAAATTTTTCAAGCATTTCTCTTGTATAGTGTGGAGCTTTTCTTTTTGCCAAAAGTTCTTCTCTTAATTTTTCAATTTCTTCAGGATAAGCATAAACCTCATAAGCTTTACCTTCTTCGATCAATCTATTTGCATATTTATGATATATTTCAAGCCTCTCACTTTGTCTATAAGGCCCATATTCTCCTCCCACATCTGGACCTTCGTCCCATTCAAGTCCCAGCCATTTTAGGGCATTTATTAATCCTTCTTCGAATTCTTTTTCAGACCTTTCAATATCTGTATCTTCAATTCTTAAAATAAATTTTCCTTTCATCCTTCGTGCGTATAAAAAATTAAATAAAGCAGTTCTTGCACCTCCCACATGTAAATATCCTGTAGGACTAGGTGCAAACCTCAATCTAACCATTGATACACCTCCATTTTATCTTAATTTATCTTTGCTAAATTATACCACATATTACTAAAAGTATATTTTTCCTCTCTTTAAAATAATATCACAATTAATGTTACAAATATATGTAAAATGCAGAGAGTATATACTCTCTGCGTGAAAAATGAGATAAGTAAACTAAAGGTTTTCAAAACATAATTTTAATTTTTATCATTTAGTAACCACAAAATACATTTAATTTTCTATTGCTCAATAAGTTTTTTTCTTCTAAGATACTCTTCTTCACTAATTTCATCGTTAGCAAACTTCTCATTTAGAATTTTTAATGCTTTACTTTTTGCATCATCTCCATCATTCTGAAAAATTCTTAATTTTTTTAATATATTTTCATCTTTCAGTAAATACCAAACTATAAAAATGAATCCTAACATAAAGAAAAACATCATTTTATCCTCTCCTTTTCTTTTTATTAATTTCTCATTTAAAGTTTACAAAAGAGTACTTATAATAGCTTTCATCAACTTTAATTAATAATTCTTTAGCTAATCTTTCATTATAATCTCTTTTTTTCTTAAATATTCTTTCTCATTAATCTCACCTTTGGCTAGTTTTTCATTTAAAATTTTTAATATTTCTTTTTGAGTATTTTTAGTTTTATTTTCTTTTGAAGTTACTTTATGAACACTTTTATAAATGATGTACACCACAAATATAAACAGTAAAGTTATAAATACAACACCAATAAAATAACCAAACATTCCATATCCAAAAAAACCATAAGGTCCAAAACCACACCAACCTAAACCATGAAACATAATTTTTTCCTCCTTTTCCTTATTGTTCATTCTCTAAAATTATTTTCTCAATATAATTTATTTCTTCAACTTTCTCATTTAATTTGTTTAGAACTTCTTGAGTATCCAATCCTTTATCTAAACAGCTATCCTTTAAGGTTTTCATCTTTGAACAACAAATATCAAAACCTAACTTTGAAATTTCATTAAATAATCTTTCATCCATTTCCATTATTTCTTTCAGTGTCATATTTTCATTTATCTTGTTAATCATAAAGTCACCTCCCATACAAAATTTAATCTTTCTTAATTAAACATTTAAATTCATCCAAAGTATCTGCAACAATTATTTTCCCATCTTTGACAACAAAAAGCTCTCTGGTACCACAACATATTTCGCATTTATCCACGCAATCTTCAATTTGAAGTTCTTCATTTTCAAATATTTTTACTAACTCCTCAAAATTCTTTACGTGTTTGCAAATTCTTATCATATTCTCACTCCCTACTTTTCGTATTCAACTCATTTTTCACCTGCAATTATTTATCATATTTTTTTAAATTAATTTTAGAAGAATTCAATATTACAGTTATAGAACTAAATGCCATAGCTGCCTCAGCAATCGCTGGATGAAGAAACCCCATCATTGCCATTGGTATAGCAATTATGTTATAGAAAAATGCCCAGAATAAATTTTGCTTTATCACACTAAATGTAAGCTTAGAAATCTTTATAGCATCGACTATTTTTGAAATCCCACTTTTTGTAATCACAATATCTGCATTATCAATTGCCAAATCTGTACCTGTTCCAATAGCTATCCCAACGTCCGCTCCTTTCAAAGCAGCCGCATCGTTCATTCCGTCCCCAACCATTAACACCTTATAACCTTCCAACTGGTACTTTCCAACAATATTTAACTTTTCGTGAGGTTTCACTTCTGCATAAAATTTATCTATTCCAACTTGCTTTGCAACTATTTCTGCCGTCTTTTTATTATCACCAGTTATCATAACAGGGACTATCCCCATTTCTTTCAGTACATTTATCGCTTGTTTTGAATCTTCCCTTATAGGATCTGTAATACCTAAATAACCAATGCATTTTCCATTCTTCCTGATTTCAACTACTGTATAACCCCTACTTAGTAATTCATAGTACTTTGTGTAATCAACAGGTTTACCAATAAAGTATTCATTACCGTTGATCGTTGCTTTTACACCCTCTCCACTTATCTCCTTAATTTCTTTAACTTCAATAAATTCTTCTGATAACTCCGCAATAGCTTTTGCAAGTGGATGATTTGAATGCTTTTCAATTGAAGCAACAATATTTAACATTCGTTGATCAAGATTATGCTTAACTACCTTAGGATTTCCTTCAGTTATAGTACCTGTTTTGTCCATAAGGACTGTCTTAATTTCTTTCATTGTTTGAATTGCTTCTGCATTTCTAATTAATAATCCTTTTTTAGCTGCCAAGCCCGTTCCAGTGACCAAAGCCATAGGAGTTGCCAAACCTAATGCACATGGACATGCAATCACAACAGTCGCTACAAATACAAAGATTGCAAATGAGAGAGGATCATTTGTTCTTAAAATCCATGGTAGAAATTCTCTTGCTTTTTCCACAAGTGGATAGAACCTTTCAAATCCAAAATACCAAAAAACACCACTAAAAACCGCTAAAGAAATTATTCCAGGAACAAACCAGTTAGTAATCTTATCTGCTAGAGCTTGAATAGGAACTTTTGCACCTTGCGCTTCTTGAATTAACTCAATCATTTTTGACAAAAATGTATCCTTTCCAACTTTTGTTGTTTTAATTTTTAATGTTCCCGTCAAATTTAAAGAACCACCAATTACTTCTTCACCAATTGTCTTTTCTCCAGGCATTGATTCACCACTTACAACAGATTCATCTATCCCGGACATTCCTTCTATTATTTCTCCATCTATTGGTATCCTTTCTCCAGGTTTTACCAGTACTATCATTCCCTCTTTTACTGCTTCAATAGGCATTAAAACTTCCTTTTCACCCAAAATTACTCTGGCTTCTTTTGCTTGTAATTTAAGAAGATTTTTAATTTCTTTCGAAGCTTTATCTCTCAAATAGGATTCAATAAATCTTCCCAAAAGATGGAAAGATACTATCATGGTTCCAATAGCACCAAAAGAAACTATTTCAAAACCTATTAAAGCTAGAATTGATGTGAACCACGACGTTACAGCTCCAAAAAATATCAATGTATCCATATTTGTATGTTTGTGTGTCAATGCAATCCAGGCACCTCTAATAGTATCTCGACCGGCATAAAATGTGACAATTGCTCCACCAAATACTTCCATAATTGTAAAATACGGAATTTTAGTGATAAACATATCAATGATCATTAATATTGAAATAGGAATAGTAAAAAACAATGCGATAATTAAATTTTTCTTACTTCTTCTATATCTCTTTTCTTCGATCATCTCTGGGGACTCCTCCGAAACTCTATAACCTACACTTTCAACAATATCTTTAATTTCCTCTATATCAACTTCATCTCCAATCACAAAACCTGTATTTGTAGCTAGATTTACCGCAGCAAATTTAATCTTCTCATTTTTTTGAAGTGCTTTTTCAATAGTTTTTGCACAATTAGCACATGTCATCCCAGATATGGTGAAGGTTTTCTTTTCTTTAGGCATTCTCTATCACCCCAAATCATACAACTTTGTTTAAATACTTGATTACTTCTTCAAGTTCCTTAATTTTTGTTTCAACTTCATCTGGATCTTTTGAATACAAAGCATTTTTGACACAAGTTTCAAGATGAGAGTTCAAAACATAAACATTAGCTTTTTTCAAAAGAGAAATAGCCGCCAAAATTTGTTTTGAAATATCAATACAGTATCTTTCATTCTCAATCATTCTTATAACAGCATCTATTTGGCCTCTTGCGGTTTTTAAAATATCCAGACTGTCTTTGTGTTTCATTTTCTCACCCCTTAATTAGTTATTTACTAAACTTTCAACTTTAAAATTCTTGTTTTTTAATGCCTCCCCCCATCGGGGGGGTTAACATAATTATATAATATATTTTTTATCTTGTCAAACAATATTTTTTGTTTAATTTACATATCTAATTTACACAAAAATAAAACTAATTTATAAAAAAACTATTGACAAAATTACTTAAAAATGTTATTTATATTTTGAGTGCACCTTTAATTTGGTCCAGCGAGGCCAGAAAGGAGGAATAGTATGGTTGAATTTCAGGAAACACTTGGTGTTTGCACAAGTGTAGGTGGTTGGAAAAAAGCTATTCTCGGTCTTCAACATTTTGTAGCTATGTTTGGTGCCACCGTTCTCGTCCCTCTTCTTACAGGTCTAGATCCCCTCGTTTCCCTTTTCACAGCCGGTCTTGGAACCTTGATATTCCATTTTATCACCAAAAAAGAAGTGCCAGTTTTCCTTGGTTCTAGTTTTGCATTTATAGGACCTATTTTAATAGTAAAATCACAAACTGGAGATCTAAGATATGCAACTGGCGGAATTGTAGCTGCAGGTTCGGTATATATTTTACTTGCCTTCTTAGTAAAATTCATCGGTGTAGAAAGAATTAAAAAATTATTTCCACCTGTTGTAACTGGTCCTATGATCATGGTAATCGGATTAAGTTTAAGCCCAGTTGCCATTGGATGGGCATCACAGAATTGGGGAATTTCAATAACAGTTATTGTATCTGTAATATTGGCATCAACAGTATTTAGAGGATTCTTTAATTTAATTCCAGTTCTTATTGGTGTAAGTGTAGGATACTTTGCTTCAATTATAACTGGAAACATCGATTTCACACCCATAACTAATAGCAGTTGGATCTCTGTGCCAAAATTCATGTTTCCAAAATTTGATCTCTCATCTATCTTATTAGTTGCCCCAGTTGCTCTAGCAACTTTTATGGAACATATTGGTGATATAACAACCAATGGAGCTGTAGTAGGAAAAAACTTCTTAGTAAAACCAGGATTACACAAAACTTTAATAGGTGATGGAATTGCTACAATGGTTGCAGGATTTTTAGGCGGTCCGGCGAATACAACTTACAGTGAAAATACAGGTGTTCTTGCATTAACAAAAGTATATGATCCCTCAGTTCTAAGAATGGCTGCTATTTTTGCAATCTTTATGTCATTTTTATCAAAATTTGGTAGTATTCTGCAAACCATTCCTCAACCAGTTATCGGTGGAGTAAGCCTGATTCTGTTCGGTATGATAGCTTCGGTAGGTATTAGAACTATTGTTAATGAAAAGGTCGATTTTTCAAAACCCAAAAATTTAATTGTAGCATCACTTATTTTAACAATAGGAATTGGTGGCGCGAGCGTAAAAATTGGTACAGTTGAATTAAAAGGCCTCGCTTTAGCAGCATTAGTTGGAATAATTGCAAATTTGTTAATACCTGAAAAAAATTAAAAAAAACTCATATATCTAATTAAATTGGCTCCAGTTCTAGCTGGAGCCTTCTTTATTGCTAAAAAAACAAAATTTTCTTATAAGCTTTCAATTCATTATTCATTTTTATTATAACTAATAACTAAATATTCTAATATAAAATCTATTAAAAATTTGTTGAATGCTTTAGAATTTGCCACTACAACAAATAATATTGCACATGTAAATGCAACTTCTCAAGGAAATGAATGGTATCACATTTAGCTATCATAATGAATCGATCTAGTTGATGAAAAAACCTGTACATTTAACTTTGACACTTCAGTCTCTTTAAAAACTTTTATTTCTGTAAAATAACTTATTGTTCAAACGAACCTGATTTCTGGAATTATGAATGGTGGAAACCTGTAAAAACTTTAACTTCAAAAGCAACAACTTTTACATTTGAATTTAACTCACATAAAACTGATGACCCATCTTTACGGAAAGTTGTGTAGTTAGACTTACTTTTAAGTTGGAAAAATCTTCTACAGGAACTAAAATCCATATAGATAATGTTTCAATATTCGAAAAATAACTTTAATTTAGAAGTGATAAAATAACAATAAATCAAATTTTATCCTATGCAACAATCGGTCTTTTAGCAGTATTTTTAGTTGGTGGTTTTGTATTTAATAATATAACTGTTCAACCCCCGGAAGTACAGCAACCTGCAGTTGAAGAACAAGTTGAAACTGCTTCTACAACAAGCAAAACTGGACAAATAGTTAAAAACGGAACTTTTGATAAAGTTGAAGATCTTAATGACCAAGCTGAAAATCCAAATAGTTGGTGGCTTTGGCAGGCTTCTGATTATGATATAAGTCCAGCAAAAGCTGTTGCAAAAATCGAAAATGGAAATGCATTAATTAAGGTAATTAATCCTGGTGGAG
>Ga0190359_1000116_pt1 | contig 50003 bp, 40 predicted proteins | sample 48721823_MG_FD_161269 | JGI IMG/M metagenome (GOLD analysis project Ga0190359, IMG submission 161269) | Hydrothermal vent microbial mat bacterial communities from Southern Trench, Guaymas Basin, Mexico - 4872-18-2-3_MG | ecosystem: Environmental > Aquatic > Marine > Hydrothermal vents >...
CTTTGTTGAGAATGGTTGTTTTTTTAGATACGATTAGATGCTTCTTGGTTTCACTTGTGTTGATTATCGTATTGTTGTAAGCTAAAACATTAATTTCAATATCATCTACTGAAGCAATTATCTTTCCATCTTTGTCTAAAGCAATCATGATTTTTTTAGGTCCAGGTTCTATTTGTGGATCTAACTTAGCATCAATAAAGTAAGTTTTTCTAGTTTCTAAAGGACCCAAACTTACATTTTTTTGAATGTTAAGACCTGCACCCAAGACGATGATTCTTAGATTGCTTAGGTTTAATACATTGTAATTGTTTAACAGGATTTTAAACCTAAATGGTTCTCGTGGGTCAATGGAATAATCAGGTTCTAAACTGACAGCCATCTTAACAGTAGGTTTATACCCTTCACCATCACTTTCTACTTCACCATAAGTTATATAGATGCTGCCTGGGATCTCCTCATCCCCAGATTTTACTTTGAAAGGAATAGCATAATGATCTGCTGGAATTTCGCTTTTGGCTTTTACATATACATGAAAGCTTCCTTTTTCGCCAGGTTCCAGTGTTAGTGTGTAGAATGGTTGTGATATTATGCTCCATTGAGGTTGTATCCCAAAATCAAGAGAATATTCCTTAGTTACATTGCCTGTGTTTTCAATCCAGATAAGAAACTCAGCAAACTCCTTTTCTTGAATAACGGTTTTAATCTTTTCAATGCTTACATTTGTAGCTAAAACGTTTTGAGATATGATAATTGCAACGGTTAAAAACAGCAATACTTGCACGAATATTTTCCTGTCTAGCTTCATACTTCTAAAAAGAGACGTTTTATTATTTAAATTTTCTTCTTTTGTTTCGTTTGATTTATTTCGTTTTGTTAAGTTTTTATTATACCTTCTGTAGAATGTTTTAAAAATAATGGAGTTCTCTAACTTTGAATGGTTTTAGAAGTTTACACTGTTGGTGGATTTAAGGAAATTGGAAGGAATATGACTTTGGTTAGGTATAAGAATGAAGCCGTTGTTTTAGATTTGGGTTTACACCTTGACAATTATATCCCTTTAATGGATGAGGTTCAGGATACAAAAATTCTGGCTATAGATACTCTGTTAAGTTCTGGTTCAGTTCCTAATGTTAACAAAGTAAGCCATCTTTTAAACCAGGTTAAAGCGATAATCCCTTCTCATGCTCATTTGGATCATGTTGGTGCGATTCCTTTTCTAGCCAAGCTGTTCAAGAATGCAACAGTTGTTGCAACACCCTATACTGCATCTGTTTTAAAAGAGCTTGAACGAGATATTTCTCCAAGGTCGAGAGTTAGAATAAAATATGCCAAGCTTAATTCAAAATATGTTGTATCAAAGAATATTGTTGTGCATTTTATTGCAAGCTCGCACTCAGTTCCGCATACCGCTTTTATAGTTGTTGAAACTCCTGAAGGTTCTGTCGTGTATGCTAACGATTATAAAATAGATTTCTCCCCAATTTTAGGAGAAAAACCCAACCTTAAAAGATTAGCTAAGTTTAGAAATGCAAAGTTGCTAATTATTGATTCCCTGTATGCTGATAGATTAGGTAAAACGCCTTCAGAATCTGTTGCAAAAGCAATGTTAAAAGATGTTTTAACAGAAGTCGACACAATGCATTCAGCAATCTTTATTACAACATTCTCGTCACATATTGCACGGTTGAAAACTATTGTAGACCTTTCTAAAAAGCTTAAACGAGAACCTGTTTTTATAGGTAGAAGCCTTTTTAAGTACATTAAAGCAGCCGAACAGATTAACCTTGTTAATTTTTCTAAGAAATATAAGTTAATTAGGTTTAATAGGCATCTTGTTAGAATGCTGAGAACTGTTGAAAAAAATAAAAGCAAATACATTATTGTCTGTACAGGTCATCAGGGCGAGCCCAACTCAATACTGTCAAGGATTGTTTCACAGAACCTGTTTTCATTTGATAGGCGAGACAGCGTTGTTTTTTCAAGTAATATTATTCCTAGACCTGAAAACATTAGGAATAGAGAAAGGCTTAGGGTTGCCTTAGAAAACAAAAATGTTAACGTGTACGAAGATGTACACGTTTCAGGTCATGCTTCAAGGCAGGACCATAGAGAGTTGCTTGAGTTACTTTTACCAAAAGCAGTTATTCCTGCACATAGTGAAGAAGATAAAGTGTTAATCTTTAAAGAGTTTGTTGAGCACAATTTTAATACAGAAGTAATAACTGCTTCTGAAGGTGACAACTACCAGTTTTAAATTCAAATCAGAATTTTATTAAAGTTGAAAGTTTTCTAAATAGATTATGGCTAAGATAAGGTATGATGTTGATAAAATTTACAGGAAATGGTTTCAGGTTGCTCGCAAAGTTTTCTTTTCAAATCCTGAGCTTTCGCGAGAGATTGTGAAAGACATTCTGTTCTTTTCAAGGAAAACTAAAACAAAGATCCCAAGAGATGTTAAACGATTTATATGTAAAAAGTGTTTTTCTGTTCTTATACCTGGAGTTAATTTAAGGGTCAGGATGCACGAAGGTCATGCTGTTTATTTATGTAAAGAATGCAAGACTCTTTATAGGTATCCTTATATTAAAGAACAGAAACAGAAACGTAAAAAGTAAAAATATCGCCCAGACTACTCTCCAGATATCATCTTATGTCAATCTGGCTTAAGGATCTGGGCGTTTTAGGTATGTTGTTTTTAAGCTTTTTAAACTTTGCTTAAGCTGTGCTTTTAAACTCGCAAAAAAGTTCTATTGAAAATATATATTTTTTAGTAACATTTAAATACTAGTAATACTTATACTTATTTATAAATTTTATAAGTTGCTTAGATAATCTTAGCTTATTTTGAGAGGGAGGTAATAAAATTGGGTAGGCATTCAAAATCAGATTCTAAATATTTCCAGGAAATTCCAAAAGGTGAGGATGGAAAGACCTGGAAAAAAACAAATAAGTGGAAACCTGGTTATATGTATTTCTGAATTTTTTTAGATATCTTTTTATTTTAGTTTTTATTTCTACCCTGTATGCTTGAGCTTAAATTAAATTTGGATGTTTTAGAATCTACTTTACAAAGTAGTGAGTTTAAAACAGTTTGTCTTCAATTTCCCGACGGCCTTAAACCAAAAGCAAAACAGATTGTTGATTCTTTGAAAAAAAAGTTTCCTGAAATCAAATTTTATCTTTGGGCAGGTTCAAATTACGGCGGTTGTGATATACCATTATATTTCAAAGAATTTGATCTTGTTGTTAATTTTGGGCACGCAGAGTTCAAGTAACGTTTAGTATACAACCTATTTTAACAAGAACAGCTCTTTTAAGCTCTTGTATTTTCTGCCTTGTAAAAGCGAGAGAATGATTAGAACAGCAAACATCCAAGCATAAGTGTCATTATGAGATAAAAATATGCTAGTAAACAACAATAAAAAGAACCAATCTTTTTTTAAGAATAATATTAACAGAATTATTGAAATTAAATTGAATAAAATATTCTGCTCTGAACTAATGATTGTTGAGAAAATGATTAAGAGTATTAAGAGCAATGCTGATGTTTTCTCAATAAAATCTAACGGTTTATTTAACGCAGGAAATTCTTCTTGACTCTCTTTGTAGATTATGAAACCTATAAAAAAACCGAGTATTAAAACAAAAATTTCAATCATTTTGAGTTAACCATTCAATTAAATCGTTCATTACTTCTTCTTTTACTTTTTTTATAAATCTAATGGATGCAGCGTTTTTATGACCGCCGCCTTCAATGTTCGTGTAAGGTTTTTTATCTTTCATCTCTGATATAAACTCATTAATGTCTTTTTCAATACCTGATGTTCTTACTACCATAGATTCATCGCTATAAGCTATCACAGCAACTTTGTTGTGGTCTTTCTTGAGTTCATCGATAATCAAGCCAGTGCTTTTGCCTGTTGGTGGATATGTTCCTCTTTTTATCATTGATTCAAAATTGAATCTTGCAATTATTGTATTGTTTTTTTCAGAAACTTCTAAGAACTTCTTTATGGTATTGAGCCTTGTTCTTTCCATTTCGACAAGTTCTGGGTAAATTAAATCAACAGTTCTTTTCTGTATTTTGTTGTTGAAATCAAACAGGTTTTCAATGAATGTTTTTGATTCCTTTTTTCTAATGGATGAAGTTAAGTAATCTATGACTTTCGATAGTTTTTCCAAGAATATAATGTCACAGTTCTTACTTTGGGCCAGGCTTAAATACTGCTCGAATTCTTTTGAAGATGATCTGTCTGCTACACCTGAAAGAGCTGCCAAACAATCCAAGTTTTCAATATCCGGATTTATCATGTTGGCTAATTCGCAGCCAAGCATACCTGCAGTAATGTTAGAATCTCCATTAACTTTGTAAGGGTTTATATGCACTTTAGCTAATGAATCAACTTCAAAAGCATTATCTTTAATTGCAGGAACATGGTGATCAATCACAATAACTTTAAAATCATATATTTGCAGTTTCCTTAATCCAAGCAAATCTTCGCTTGTGGAACCATTATCGATTAGTATTAACAAAGGTTCTTTTTCTACAGGTTTCTCCAGGAAAGAGCTTATGTCTGAAACAGCTTCGTCTAAATCATAAAAAGGTAGAGTGCAAGGGATCCTTTTTAAAAAGGTTCTTATCGATTGTTGATTGCGATTAATCTTTAAAGCAAGAGAGTTTATTGCTTTCTCAACAGCAATTGCTCCAGAATAACCGTCGCAATCAAAATGGTGCCTTATTAAGATAGGTCTTCTTTCAAACACAGCTTTTTTTATTTCTTCAATGGCTTGATTAAATAAAGGTCTTAGTTTTTCATAGATATCGCTTTTCACAATGAAGTTGTTGTTTGTTGGTTTTGCTATGTCATTAATTTTTGTTGAGAACTTGTCTATGAAACTATTGTTTTCATTTAGCTTTTCAATTCTTATAAGCTTAAAACTTTCCTTGTTTTTCTCAGGAACAACGATTGCTTTTACAAAATCATCTGAGGTTATGTTTTTGCACAAATCTTTGAAATCAACAATTTCTAACTCTTTTTCACCGTCAAAAAGAATTAAGATGTTTAGATTCTTTAGTCTAACTATCTCGGAAACTTTCCCGAGTATTTCTTCAGGAGCAGGAGCTGGATAGTTTCTGTCATTCTGTTTTTTGCTTAAAATGTTCCTCTTCATTTTCACAACTTTTGTTGTTTTAGATAACTTTAAAAAGCTTGCTCATTTTTGTTATTTTCTATCTGTTGTTTGAGTTTAACTGTTGAGTGATGTTTGAAAAAATTTATAAAGAACACATAATCACCATTTATATAACATAACTGTTTTTTTATAAACACTGTTTTTTGATAGTTTTTTTATAAAATATGCTTTGGAGGGGATAGATTTGGAAAAAGATGATCTGTTTAACATTATTTTTCGCGAGAAGCCAACAAACTTGTTGATTGTTCTATTGAACTCAAAATCAAATATTTATGCGTCTGTTGTTGCTAAAGAGATTGATTGCACTTATTCTCATGTTGTCAAACTTTTAAAGATTCTTGAAAAACATGGTATTGTGGAGTTTGTTAAGAAGGGACGATTGAAGTATCTCTCTCTGACTCCTAAAGGTAAGAAATTAGCACAGGCTTTAGATGCTGCTAAAGAAGTTATAGAGTCAGAATAAAATCTTATATTTTCCTTGTCTATTTATTCTTTAATTGTTCTTCGCTTAAATCAATCGATTCGTTCTTCAATTGCCATGAAGGAAAGCACTTCTTGGGCGTGTTTTATGAAATCTTGCTCTTTTTCAATTGGTATGAATGCACCTGCAGCGTTCTTATGACCTCCAAATTCACTGCTATCAACGCGTTCGCTTATTTTTTCAATCACTTCTTTCAGGTTTGTTTTTGGATAGTTGCTACGCAAACTAGCTTTTATTAGATTCTCTTCAGGAATATGAGCTAAAGATAAGATTAGAGTTTCTTCAGGTAATTTTAGTGACTTGGAAAGTATTGATGCAAAGGTGCCGATCATAGTGTGTTTTATATTTTCTCTACCATTTATGATAAGATAGTTGTCTCCTTTTAATACAACATCCGGGTTATCCTGGTTTGCTCTAAACCATTTCATCATACGGATGATTTCTTTTTTGTAATCAAGAAGGATTTGATTGGATTTCTTCTTTAGCCTTTCATTGTCCAGGCAAACTGCAATTCCAACAGATGCTTTTCCTAAACGACCGCATGCGTTTAAGAATGTTGCAACTTCTCTAGCATCTCTTAGCTGGGAACCCTCAGGCTCTTTGCTTATTTCGTAAACTAAACCAATAATATCTTCGGGATTAGCTTGCTGAGTATTTGCGAGTACCATTACTAACCCAGAAATTAACCTTTTACGCTCTTCCTCATTTAGGTCAACAAACTTTCTCCAGGAGCCGTCCTTATTTTTTAGAGGTATGTTCAAACTCTTGAGGAATTGGATAGAATTGCTTTCTGAACCGGTTAATCCTGGCAGATAGGGGTCTGTGGAAAATTCAAGTAGTTTGTGCAAAGGTCTTGAGTAGGAGCCATACAACTTTAGCCCTTGTTTAACTATAAGATTTTCTGTCTCGATTGCATGTTCGCAAATTTCTTTGTTTAACCCTTTGAAACCATTTTCTTCTTGAATATCTCCAATTGCACCTACGATAGCTAAGTAGGATAAATCTTTGTTTTCGGGACTGATAAAATACGAGAACCAATAAGATACCCCGCTTCCAGAAATTTCGGAATTTCCATCTATTTCGTGATTGTGCGGATTTACGAAGAAGATGTTGTTTGGAAGTTTTGACCTTTCAAAATCGGTTTCGTGATGGTCTAGTATGAAAACAGCTTTTTTAGAGCTTAACGAGGAGATTATTTCATTAAGATTCCCTGAACCAAGGTCAGAGAAAATAACAACTTCGGAATTATCTTTTTTAATTACATTTAACAATCTAGAACTTATTTTTTGGACGATTGATAAATTATAAAGGATTCCTTCACGGTTTAACATCTTTACAAGAATTGCTGCTGCAGAAATGCCGTCAGCATCTAAATGAGAGATTAATCTTACTCTGTGTGGTTTTATCTCTTTGAACTTTTGCGCCGCTTCTTTAATACTTTGTAGAAATTCCCGCTCTTTTTCGTTGCTGCTAATCATTTCAGTTATGCTTTCGATTGTTTACTTTAAAAGGTTTTTTATACTTTCGTAGTACTTTTTAATATTATATTTTGTTGAGCTTATTTTAGTATTTTTATGCTTTAAGCATCTATTTTAATCTTCAAAAACTATACTCTAAAAGAAAAAGAATTAGATAAAAAATAAAAAATTATGCTGAAACCAATTCAGCAAGTTCTGGAGTATACTTCCAGCCTTTTGGTAATTTACCTTTAGCAATATAGTATTTTGCAAGTCGTCTGATCTTAGACTCAGTTATCTGAAGACCTCTCTTTGCAGTCATATCTTTGTGATTTAGTTCTAAATGCTTCCTTATTGCGTTTGCTTTTCTCATCAGATTTAATAAATCTTCAGGAAGCTCTGATTTAATTCCTTTTTCATCTAAAATCTGCGTTATCTTTTTTCCGCAAGCTTCCTTAACATCAGGAATTCCGTAAGAATCCCTTAATATTAAACCAATTTTTGAAGCGGAATTTCCTTCTTTTGCGAGCTTTACAATCAATCTTTCTATTTCTTTAGCAGAATATCTTTGCCAATGTTTGGCTTCTTTTTTTAACGGTTTCTTTGAACTAGCTTTACCTTTTTTCCTAGAATACATTCGTGCCATTTTATTCACCTGGCATGGTCTAGCTATAGTCTACCAGACCATCCGAGAGAGGGTAAACTCGGTCTGTTTATAAATATTTCTTAAGTAACTTTTAACGAAACATTTAAATAACTTTTATGTTTCTGTCTATCTAAAATCAACATCGTTGACTTAAATTTAACGAAAATGGGGACTGCTACAAAACCACTAAAAGCAAATAGAGGTTGAAAAGAAAATGACAAAAAAATTAGAACAAAAGAATTCTCAACATAAAACTCAGGGAAAGAATAACGAGGAGAAAGATAAAATTGAATCTAAGCAAACAAATGAAGATTCTTCAAAAAGGATTCAGGAACTTGAGAAAGAAAAGAAAGAGCTTGAGCAATTAGTCAAACGAGTGGCTGCAGATTTTGATAATTACAGGAAAACAGTTCAGCGTGAGAAAGAGCTTTTGATTAAAAATTCAAGCAGGAGAATCATTGAGAAGATATTGCCTGTGTTAGATAACTTTGAATTGGCGCTTAGGGATTCTAAACTAAAAGAGGATGACCCTTTTGTTAAAGGGGTTGAATTGATATTTTCACAGTTATTATCTTTATTGGAACAGGAAGGGTTGAAGCCTTATAATCCTTTAGGCGAAAAATTTGACCCAAAGACCTGTGAGATTCTTTTAGTTAAATATGATGATAATGAAGAGGACCTCAAGATTATTGATGTGGTCCAAAAAGGTTACTTCCTTAATGATACTTTGATCAGACCAGCAAAAGTTGTTGTTGTAAAACGAGGTGATAAACATGAGTGAAAAGATATTGGGAATTGATTTAGGAACTACCTTCTCGGCAATGGCAATCCTTCAAGCAGGAAAGCCAGTAATTATACCAAATGCTGAAGGTGAAAGAACTACTCCGAGCGTAGTTCACATTAAGAATGGGGAGATTGTAGTAGGTACGCCTGCAAGAAGGCAAGCTATTATTGATCCAAATCATACAGTAATGAGTATTAAACGAAAGATGGGGGAAGATTATAAAGTTAATATTGATGGTAAAGAGTATACTCCTCAACAAATCTCAGCATTTATTCTTCAAAAGCTCAAGAGAGATGCTGAAGAGTACTTGGGAGAGAAAATAACAAAGGCAATAATTACCTGTCCTGCTTATTTCACAGATGCCCAGAGACAGGCTACCAAAGATGCAGGCAAAATTGCAGGACTTGAAGTTTTAAGGATAATTAACGAGCCTACAGCAGCTGCGTTAGCTTATGGCTTGGATAAAAGCGAAGACCATAGAATTTTGGTGTTTGATTTTGGTGGAGGAACCTTTGATGTTTCCATTTTAGAATTGGGTGATGGCATCTTTGAGGTTAAGTCTACAGCAGGTAACAATCATCTTGGAGGAGATGATGTTGATAGAGCTATCATGGATTGGTTGATTGAAGAGTTTAAGAAAGAAACTGGAGTTGATTTAAGTAATGATAAAGTTGCTTTGCAGAGATTGAAAGAGGCATCAGAACAAGCTAAGAAAGAATTATCTAGTAAAATGGAGACAGAGATTAATCTGCCTTTCATCACAGCTACAGATAACGGCCCGTTGCATTTAAACAGGAAACTCACAAGAGCTATGTTTGAAAAATTAATTGAGGATATTCTTGAGAGATTGAAAGCACCTTTGGAAGAAGCCTTGAAAGACGGTGGTTTTAAACCTGAGGATATAGACAGAGTTATTTTAGTAGGTGGTAGTACAAGGATACCAGCAGTACAGAGATTAATAAAAGATGTGCTTGGTAAAGAACCTGATAAAGGTGTTAACCCTGATGAAGCTGTAGCTTTAGGAGCAGCAATCCAAGGCGGAGTTTTATCTGGCGAGATTAAAGATTTGTTGCTATTAGATGTAACTCCTTTAAGTTTAGGTATTGAAACTCTTGGTGGTGTTATGACGGTAATCATACCTAAGAACACAACGATTCCCGCAAGGAAAAGCAAGATATTTACTACAGCAGCGGATAACCAAACCGCGGTAACTATTAGAGTGTTCCAGGGAGAAAGACCTATGGCTGAAGACAACAAACTTTTAGGTCAGTTCGATTTGATAGGTATACCGCCAGCACCGAGAGGCGTTCCGCAAATTGAAGTGACCTTTGATATTGATGCCAATGGAATAACTCATGTTTCTGCAAAGGATAAAGCAACAGGTAAAGAACAGCAGATAAAGATTACAGCAACCACTAATCTAAGTGAAGAGGAAATAGAGAGAATGAGACAGGAGGCAGAGAAGCATCGCGCGGAGGATGAAAAGAAGAAACATAAAGCGGAAATCGTTAATAATGCGGATGCTTTAGTTTATTCTCTGGGTAAGACCTTAAATGACTTAAAAGGTAAAGGCAAAGATGATAAAGTTAAGGAGATTGAAGATAAGCTTAACGAACTGAAAACAAAGGTTGATGCAGTCATAAAGAAAAACTTGGCTGAAATCACAGATTCCGAGCTTGACGAAATCGATAAATTAAGCAAGGAAGTAAACAAGATGGTTTCAGATTTAGCAACAGAACTTTATGCAGCAGCATCTCAGCAAGCTAACAAGGAACAAAGTGATAATGCTAATGACAAAGGCCAAAACAAAGATGATGAAGGAAACGTAAAAGACGCTGATTTTAAAAAGGAAGAGTAATTCCTTTTGTTAGAATTTATTTTTTGTTTTTATTAAATATTATATCCAAAACCTGTGCTCAAAATGGTCAAAGATTATTATAAAATCTTAGGTGTAAGCAAGGACGCTACAAAGGAAGAGATTAAGAAAGCATATAGGAAATTAGCAAAAAAATATCATCCTGATTTAAACAAAGACGATCCTTCTGCTAGTGAGAAGTTTAAGGAAATAAACGAAGCTGCATCTGTTCTTCTGGATGACCAGAAGAGAAGGCAATACGATTTATATGGTACAAATGCTGACTTTGATTTCTCTGGAAGCAATTTTGGTTCTGATTTCGGTTTTAACTTTGATTTTGACGATATTTTTGATATGTTTTTTGGAGAATCTCATCGAAGGAGAGGTTCTTCATCAAGAAAAGTCGGTGAAGATATTCATATGGAGTTAGAAGTAACTCTTGAAGACGTTTTTTATGGTACTGAGAAAAAGGTTTCTTTTAAGGCCTACGATGTATGTGATTCATGTAATGGAAAAGGTTATGTGAATGATTCTGATGCTGAAATCTGTGATGTGTGTAATGGTTATGGTTATGTAAAGAACGTTAAGAGGACTGTTTTTGGCATATTCTCAACGACTACTGTTTGTAAGAAATGTAATGGCGAAGGCAAGGTTATAAAACATCCTTGTAAAAAATGTAAAGGTACCGGCAGAGTGTTGACTGAAAAGCATATTGTTGTGAAGATTCCTCAAGGGATTAATAACGGCGAGATTCTGAGAATTAGAGGAGAAGGCAACGCTGGAGTTAAATCCGGAGTTAAAGGAAATCTTTACATCAGAGTTTATGTAAAAGAACACGAATTGTTTAAGCGTAAAGGCAACGACCTTTATGTTACTTTACCAATTTCTTTTATAGATTTAGCTTTAGGTACACATGTTGAAGTGCCAACTCTGTCAAAACACAAAATCACTTTAAAGATACCTAAAGGCACAGAAACACACACCTTGTTTAGAATAAAAGGCGAAGGTATTAATGGTGCAGACCTCTATGTTAAAGTTGTTGGCTCAATAAAACTTGATAGAAATACAGAGAAAGCTTTGAAAAAGATTAAAGATTCAGTTTCAAACCCGTATGAAGATTTCGTCAAAAAATATTCTAAGTATTTTAACAAGAAATAAAGGATTAATTTAAACGAAATTTACAAAAATAGGTATGTGAAGTTCATGAAGATATTGTTTTCAGCTTCTTGTACAGTTACTGATTTTATCTTTGCGATTTCTTTTATTGAATAAGAAACGTTCCAAGGATAATTTCTCTCTTCTTTTTTTGGTCCAAGAAATGGCGAATCTGTTTCAGTTAAAAGTCTGTTTAAAGGGACAAGCTTGACTAATTCTTGAAACTGTTGGTTTCTTACAACTATTGGAGGTACTGAGAAGAACCAGCCTCGCTTAAGTGCTTCAGTTACGAGTTTTTTCTTGCCTGTGAAGCAATGAAAAACAATCTTTCGATACAACAGATTTTCGTTTGGAATGACTTTATCTAAGAGTTCTACAACATCTTTTTCAGCTTTTCTTGTGTGGATAACCATTGCTTTGTTATGCTTTATAGCTATCTTTATGATCTGTTCAAAAACTTCTTTTTGTTTTTCTAGAGAACCATACGTGCTGTCTAAACCCACCTCGCTAATAGCTACAGCTTTATCAACATTTTCTTCAATAAATTTTAACTCTTCTTTTATCTCATCATTTGTTTTTTTAACGACTTCTTCAGGATAAAGTCCTAAGGCCGGTAGAACCATCTTATTTTTTTGGTTTAACTTCAATCCAAACAAATTGCTTTCTTTATTTAATCCTGCATGAATTATATACTTAACATTTCGTTTTTTGCTCTCTTCTAGAATAAATTCTATGTTTTTGTTGTCTTTTTCAAAATCCAGATGAGCATGACAATCGGTTAACATTTTCTTTAACAAAAGGATAATATGTTTATCTATTTTTTGAAAAAGAAGGCTAAGCCCTTGCCGGGACTTGAACCCGGGGCCTCATCCTTACCAAGGATGCGCTCTACCGACTGAGCTACAAGGGCTTATGAAAAAAGTTTTTCTGTTTTATTTATATTATTTACGATTTCAAGTGGTTTTACGTTAAAAAAATTTTTAAAAAGCAAGCAATACAACTTAAAAATCATGAAAGCTAAAAAAGGAGATTTTATTGAGCTTTTTTATACTGGTTATTTGATGGATGGAACTGTATTTGATACTAATGAAGCTTCTGTTGCAAAAGAGCAAGGTTTTGATTCTTCCAGGATTAAACCTTTAAGGTTTAAGTTGGGAGAAGGTTTTGTTGTAAAAGGTTTTGATGAGGCTTTAGTTGATAAAGAAGTTGATAAGGAATACGAAGTTGAACTGGAACCTGAGCAAGCATTTGGCAACCGTTCAAGAGATTTAATAAGATTAATTCCTTTGAAAAAGTTCTTCGAATACAAATTGAATCCTGTTGTAGGCTTACAAGTGGAGATTAATGGACAAGTTGGTGTTGTGAAATCGGTTACTGGTGGAAGAGTTTTGGTTGATTTTAATCATCCTTTAGCTGGTAGGAAGATAAAGTACAAATTTAAGATTGCAAAAATCTTTGATGATGTTAAAGACAAAGTAAATGTTTCTTTAGAGCTTTTGACAGGAAAAGCGCCAACAAAAGTTGATTTAGCTAATGATACAGTGAATGTTGAATTGGATTTAGAATTAAATGATGAAATTAAGAAATTTTTGACAAACGAATTAAAACGACTTGTTCCAGAGCTTGAGGAGAAGGACATAAAGTTCTCTTCTAAGCCAAAAACAGAATCAATGGATAACAAAAATTAAATAGGTTTTTATTCAAGCGTTCTTTTTTATTTTGTTGTGTTTACACGCGAGTGAATATAAACCCTTTTAAACTTCTTTAACTTATTTCTCGTCATGGTTGTTGAAGTCAAAACCGAAGCTGATGCAATTTTAGACATTATTAAGAACTCTGGCGAAATTAGTGTAGATCAATTATCTAAAAAAACAGGGATACAAAGGGATATTCTTGAGCAAATTCTGCATTTCCTTGAAGAAGAGGGTTATATCGCTTTTGATTACAGGCTTACAAATACATTTGTTAAATTTGTTGACGATTCAGTAAAAAAAGAAAAACCTAAATCGACTTCTTCAGAAACTGATGAGCAGGATAATGATTTCGATTATGAATTTGCTTCATTTGACTCAGAATCTCTGAAAAAACATTTCTCGGAAATAGAATTGATGGTTCACAAACTGATTTTTTTAGAACTCAGTCTTGATTTAGTCCAGTGGAAGAGTTTGTATCTCTATATCAAAAAATTTCTTTTAGTATTGCCACAGGCAACATCTTCTTTAGAGGAGCATGATAAAGTTAGGATTAAAGAGTTAACAAATGAGATTGAATCATTGCTTGAGAAAGCCAAGCAAGCAATCAAAGATCAAGATGTGATTAATTATTTTACAATTTTAAAGAAGATACATTTAACTCTTACAGTGTTTTATAGATTATTCTCTGAGAAAGGATTATCTTCTTTGAATTCTCTGTTAACTCTAATACTTCAAGTGACTCGCAATTATCTGTCAATTAATTCTAAAAAAGAATCTTTGTTTAATTATGTGAACAAAGTGCTTGAGGGTATTAGAAAAGAAGATGCCTATTCTGTAGAAGAGAATTATAATGCCATTGTTGGACTTCTTGAGAACGAGAATTTTTATGAAGTTAATCAAATGAGTGATGAGCAGAAAAAGGATTTTAATGATGCATTAAATGTCCTCCAAAATCAAATTGAAGACACAAAATCTATTGACAAGTATTTTGAAAAGTTCCTGAAACAAAAAGACGATTTGCTAAAAAAGTTTGATATTAACAAGTTAGATCTTAGTTCGGAAGTTTTGGGAGAAACAAAATCTCTTGAGAAGCGTAGCTCAACAGCCGATGATAAGACTCTTGAGCAGCTTAAGGCAGCATTATTTAATGAATTAATGGAAATTAATCAAAAGCTTGATACAGAAATTTCTAAGAGTCAAAATAATGCTGCCACTAGAAATCCTCAAGTTAAAATGAGTGTTGATACAAAAACACAATCAGACCTAAGTGAATTGCAGAATGAAAATGATGAACAACTTTCTAAAGAGCAAGAATCACTTAAAAAAATCCAAGTTTCATTAGTTAAAATACAACGCTTGTATGATGAAGGAAACCTTGAAGAAGCACTTGCTTTACTCTCTCAGGTAAAAACAAACTTGTCTTCGATAAGTAACAAATATTTTGTTTTAAAGAAGGTGGAATTGGCTAAAGAGATTTATTCCCTTGAATCACAACTAATAGAAAAATACCTTGAAGAGAATAAAGAAAGAATAAACAAAATCTTTAGCGATATTTATAATCGCATTAATGAGCTTGACAAATTTATTGCTAATGCTGATAGAAATTCGTTTAATCAACTTTATGTTAAATTAAAAGAACTTGTGAATTCTATTCCTGATAGGTTTTCTTTTGAGAAAAACCAACTTAGGAGCTTGTTGCTCAAAAAACTAATTGAGATCTACTTGGCAGAGTTGAGAAACAACCAACAGATTATAGACAAAACAAAAACTGAGTTTTTAAAACTCAGGAATCTGTTTGAGATTTCTGAGAAACGGCAGGATTATGTACGGATGATGCTTATTTATTCAAAGATGTCAAATCTTGTTAATTCTTTAAGAGACAGCGAGTTTAAGCTTGCTCTACTTAAGGACTTAGATTTGCTTTATATTAAAGTTTTAAATGCTGTTGAATCTGACAGAAAGAAGGAGTATGAAAAGTTTAAACGTTTGTTTGAGTTATTGGTTAGAGATGTTGAGAAGAGTATTGCTGAGAAAAAGTTTGATGCAGCAAGTGAACAATTCCATAAATTGGTTCTATTAATGAAAAAGTCGCCTCAAGGATTCTTTGAAGAGAACGCTAAACTCAAAGAGCAGATGACTCAGCTATATCAAAAAATGGTCTCGGAAATGGAGAAAATAAAAAACAGTTTATTGAAGGTTTAAAATGGTTCGAGGAGAGAAGCTTTTAGAGGAATATGAAATTCAGTTTAACAAACTGATAGTTAGTGTAAGGATTGTTGATTATGAAGATGAGTTTGTTCCATTTTATCTGGTTTCTATTCTAAACTTAAGTAAGGTAACTGAGGCGCTTCTTGAGAAAATTAAAGAGGATTTTGTATCAAAAGTTAATATTGGTGCAATAAGTTTTTCATTCGAAGGAGGTTATAAATCTCTTGAGGAGAGTTTTATTAATGAGCTTAAAGTTTTAATAAAGAAATACTTTCCGCATATAGATAAGCCCACTTCGGATTTTTTAGTTAATCATCTTATACAGGAAAGCATAGGTTTAGGCAAAATAGAAATCCTTCTTCATGATAAAAATTTAGAAGAAATTGTTGTTAACAATGCTAAAGAGCCAGTATGGGCTTACCATAGGAAGTATGGTTGGGTTAAGACAAATATATATGTGGATAGCGAAAGAAAGATTAGACATTACGCAACTTTAATTGGTAGAGATGTTGGGAAAGATATAACTGTGCTTGAACCATTAATGGATGCTTCTTTGAAAACAGGAGACAGGGTTAATGCGACTTTAGCGCCCATCTCAACTAAAGGAAACACTTTAACTATAAGGAAATTTGCTGATAAACCCTGGACAATAACCGATATGATTCTCACTAAAACAATCAATTCAGAGATCGCAGCATGGATCTGGCTGGCTATGGAATACGAGCTTTCCACACTTATCGTAGGTGGAACTGGTTCAGGTAAGACATCTATGCTTAACGCATTGAGTAATTTCTTCCCTGCGAACCAAAGAATTATTAGCATTGAAGATACCAGAGAACTATCTTTGCCAGAACATCTTCATTGGGTGCCTATGGAAACAAGATTGCCAAACCCTGAGGGTAAAGGCGAAGTTACGATGCTGGATTTGGTTGTCAACTCTTTGAGGATGCGTCCTGACAGAATTATTGTTGGAGAAATTAGGAGGAAAAGAGAAGCTGAGGTTTTATTTGAAGCGATGCATACAGGTCACTCAGTTTATGCTACTTTGCACGCAAATAACGCAAAGGAAGCAATATCTCGTTTAACAAACCCGCCAATAGATATTCCCAAACTTATGTTATCTTCACTAGGTATGCTTGTGGTACAGTATAGGAATAGACGGACTGGAAAAAGAGTCACTTTGCAAATAGCAGAAATTACAGAAACAGGAGATGAGCGTGTGATTTTTCAATATGATTTAAAGACAGGTAAGTATGTCCAACTCAATAAACCTGAAAGATTATTAGAGACAATGCAATTGTATGCGGGACTTAAACCTGAAGAAGTTTACAAAAACATAGAGGAAAAAAAGAAATTTTTAGATTGGTTGGTTGAAAAGAAGATAACAGATGTTAATAAAGTAGGTTTGCTTGTTTCTAGGTATTATCGAAATAGAAAATAAAATGGCTTCCATAAATTATGCAGATCTGAAAAGGAAATTAATTTTAGCTAAAATAGATTTAACTCCGCAGCAGTATGTAAGAAAGGTCAGGAATGCTTCTTTGATGCTTTCTGCGATGATTGTTTTAGCATTAGCTTTTTTCACGAGTTTCAATTATCTGTTCTTATATCCTTTAGCGTTTTTTTTGTTTTATTTGATTTTTTTTAAATATAATTTTAAAGCTTTAGACCAGAAGATTTATCGTTTAAGCAGAGAACTGGATAAAGAAGTTCTGTTTGCTGGAAGGTATATCTTATTGAAAATAAGCGCTGGTGAACCTTTGATGAAGGTTCTTTATGATGCAGCTAAGAGTTATGGTGTAGCTGGAGATTTTTTTAAAGGTATTGTGATGGCAATTAATACAGGTACTCCTGTTGAAGAAGCTTTAGAAACTGCTAGAGAGGTTACGCCTTCAATCAAGTTTAAAAAGATATTGTATCCTATAGTTGTTTCAATAAAAACCGGTGCGGAGATTGGCAAGACTCTAAAAGAAACGATTGATTCAATAAAAGAAGAGCTATCAATAGAAATTAAGGCTTATGGAAAAAAGTTGAACACTATTGTTTTACTTTACCTGGTTTTAGCGGTTGTCTTTCCTTCGCTAGGTCTTGGACTATCAAGTATATTCCTTACTTTCCTTGGAATAGAGATTAGCCCCTTTTTTTATGGCGTTATTTTGTTGTTTTTAGCATTAGTTGAATACTTTTTCATTGTTATGATAAAAGTTAACAGACCAACTATTAATCTATGATGCGAAAATGGATTTTAAACGAACTTTCAAAAGTTTTGGCGAGTCTCTATTTCCGACTCGTTTAAGAAAAGGATTAATCGAAAATTCTATCAAAGCGGGTTTTGATAGTCCACCGTATTTTATTCTAGGTATACTATTTCTTTTGGGTTTAGTTTCTGTAATTTTTGTAGACTTGTGGTTTGTGTATAATGTTGATTTGACAACTGTTTTTGGATTTTATGATGTTACCTCGATGGTTGTGCTTCAACCTTTGTCTATATTTGTAGTTACAATCTCGTATTTAGCGCTGTATTTTTTTATAGTTGTTTCAGGGATTCTACTTTTCTTTGATTATCAAGCGTTCCAAAGAACCAGGAGAATGGAAGCATTATTGCCAGATTTCCTAAAGTCCCTATCTGAAAATCTTAAAGGCGGTACAACATTAGAGCAAGCTTTGTGGAATTCAATCAAGCCAGAGTTTGGGGATTTAGCAAAAGAGATGCAGTTGGTTGTAAAGCGAATTTCTATAGGTGAAGATACTGCGTCAGCACTCATGACTTTTGCTAACAAATATGATTCTGCTGAGATCAAGAGGACTTTCTCAATTATAGCAGAATCTTTAGAAAGCGGTGCGAAAATAACACCTATCGTAGATATGATTACATCTGAATTAGTTGATACTTTTCAGCTAAAAAAAGATATTGCAGCAACAAATCTTAGTTATGTTATTTTCATAGTGATAATCGTTGTTTTTGTGGCACCGTTTCTTTTTGCGTTATCAACACAGTTCTTAGTAATTCTACAGAGTTTTATTTCAAAAATAAGTCAGGCGAACTTGTCTTCGTTAAGTGTTGCTGGAGGCTCCGGTATTACACAGATGTTAAAAGGTATAACTGAAGTAGATGAGCCAACCATGACTCCGGAAGAATTCATTAATTTGGCTTATGCAGTTTTATCGATAACATCGATTTTCTCTGCTTTTATTATTTCTCAGATAAAGGATGGTAATCTAAAATCAGGTATAAAATACATCCCTGCTTTTTTAGCAGCTTCTCTCACACTTTTTACAATATTGGTAAAGGTATTAAGTTCGTTCTTCTCAGCATTAATATAGAATAAAAAATTAAGAAATAAAACTTATTTTAGTATTATTTTACAAGTTTTTCCAAAGGTCTCTTTTATTTTGTTTAACTCATCAACACTTATTTCTTTCTTTAGCTCAGTTTTCTCATCTCTGATTTCTGAATCTAATTGGTCGAAGCTAATTTCTTTAAGTTCCCATTTTTTCAAATCGCTGACAAAACAATTTTTTTCTTTTATATCTTTGATAATGTAAACTTTGTTTTTTGTGAACAACACTTCACCAACCTTGTCTTTTCCATAGCTCACTCTGATTTTTGCTCTTTCAATATCAAAGAATCTCTTTTTTTCGAAGTAATCTTGTAGAGCTTTTATTGCAGAATCTCCTTTTTTAATTAGCAACTCAACATCCTGTTTCTTTAGTTGTTTTTTACTATTTTCTGCGCTTAGAACTTCTTTTATGGTCTTGAAGTATTTCTCTTCAATCTCGCCGCTGTCAATTAGCTCTTTTTTGAAGGTTGTTAATAGGGATTTATCGTCAACTTTTTTGAACCCAAAATAGAATAATAGTTTACGCATGATGAGTTTTATTGAACTAATCAATTGAGATAATGATTCTTTGCTTTTTATGTTGTCGATCTTGCTAAACAGTTTACCAATGTTCTTAAGGTAATTCTCGCCCTCTTCCAACAATTCATCAATTTCTTTTCCAGTGATTCTACTCTTTTGTTTGTGTTCAACAGCTTTTCTTAAAGAGATGACTCTTTCTAAGATTAATATCTCTTCTTCTTTCAATAATTTTTCTTTTTCCACAAAGATTTCTCGCATTAGTTTAGGCGTTTCTTTAGGAGTGGGTGGCGCAATTCCGTAATGCATTAATGCTGCTTGGGAAGGAGTTAGTAATGCATAGTAAATATCTTCCATACCTATCTCAGTTATTTTTGTTTTAACGTTTTTGATGATTCTCTCACCGCTGCTCATAAACATATCAATAGCTTCTCTGCTTGGCTTTATCTTTCCCATAAGCAATAACTGCTTCCAGGGCATGAATATACCTCTGTCATAGAAAGGCACACCATATCTTAACAAAGTAAATATTACAGGGTTGGCATCTCTAAGAGATTCCCAGAACTCAGTTAATATGTAGACTTGAATATTCAATTTATTCAGTATCCCTGTGGCTTCTCCTGCTTCAATGCCCATACCTAAAATGATAGCTCTTAATTTCTCTTTCAATTCGCCTCGAGTCATCTTTTTTACATCTGTGTCGTCAACCACAACAAACACATCAACATCAGATTTCTCTGTGGCTCTTCCTTGAGTTATTGACCCGGATAGAACATACGAGACAATGTATCTCTCAAATTTGCTTAGAACCATGGTTTTATGGACTTCAGCAATTTTTATGGCAGAAAGCATGCCTTTATCATAAATGGCTGCACCAGTGGCAATCATCTTCACGAAATCGTACTTGGCTTCATAACAGTTCTGCCATAGTTCACTGATTAGCAAACAAGAAGGATTTAACCTTTCGTCTATCTCTTTAGCCATGTTTTGAAAGATTGTGTTAAGTTTCTTTTCCAGTTCCTGAGGAGTCATCTTCTTGGTATCGTTATCGTTTATTAGAATTAGAAGGTTAATTTTGTTGTCTTTTTTCTCTCCTTTTTCGTTTTTTTGCGGAGGCAGAAGAGATATGCCTAAAACATAATCGCTGAATTTCTCTAAAACTTTTTCTTTGAACTTATCAAGCATCTTTTGCATCTTTTCTAACTCCTGATTTATTTCCTCAGGGACAACCTTTTTTTCCATTTTTGGCACCTTTTAAGTAATTATTATTAAATTATGATTTATGAATGGAACAGTTTTTAAATATCTTTTGTTTAGTTTTATGTAAGGAGTATGAATCATTTAAATGATGAAAGGGTACTTAGCGAGGTTTTTAATGTGCTTGCTAAGAGAAAGAGATACTCTTCATTTTCTAAAGAGACAATAGAATCTGTTTTTTTTGACGTTGTCCGTAAAAACCCAAAGCTATATGAAAAGGTATTGAATGTTAAAAATCTGGAGAGGTCTAAGGTCTTCAAAGAGTTTGTCTCGCTTATAAAAGCGAAATTGTATAAGAAGTCTGTGATGTATGTTAAAGATAAAGGAACGCATATTTCTTCTTTAGAGCGAGGTTCTTTACCTGATTTTGTGATAGAATTCCTTAGGGAACATAAAATAAAGAGAATTATTGATTTAGGCTGCGGGCTAAATCCGATTTATTTCCCTTTTAACGAAATTAAGGTTAATTATTACTTTGCATGCGATTTACGCGAGGACATAGTTAGTGCTGTAAACGATTTCTTCTTGAAGAACCAGATTAATGGCGAGGCTGTTCAGATGGATTTCTTGGCAAAACTTGATGAATTGCCTAAAGCCAATGTTGCATTTTTGTTTAAGGTGCTTGATTTGATTGAAGATAAAGGGCACAAGCACGCTGAGGAATTAATTGTAAGCCTTGCTGTTAAACATCTCATTGTTTCCTTTCCGCTTAAAACTTTGTCTGGTAAATATATGAGGTTTCATAGAAGGACGTGGTTAGAGAAAATGTTGTCAAGATTGAGCTTTGATTTTTATTATAAAAAAACAAAAAATGAAATATTTTATTTTATCGCAAAAGCTTGAATCATAGCTTTAATTCTTTAACTAGTTTGTCGAATTTATACTTAGACTCTTCCAACACTGATTCATCAGCTATTCTCCAAGCGATTACAAAATTGTTGTTAATTTCCTGGCATTTAATTGGCGTATCTACTATCGTTAAGGTTGCTTTTTCGTTCATAGTGTCACAAACTTCAGTAAAGGATGGCACATTTTTTATGTAAACAATGGCATACCAAGTTGAGTTTACTTTAGCAATTATACCCAGTAGTTCTTTCTCCCCACTTTTCTTTAACGCAAACGCTTCAATTTCTCCGCTTTTTTCTAGGTCTTGAAGTGAGTTATATCCTAGATAAGGCTCGCCCGCGCTTTTTAACTCTTCAATCTTGGTATTTATTTCATTAATTCCGTTAAATAATTGTGCTCCATCATTAAAGATATTTGTCTTTAATAGTATGCCTGTTTTATAGTTTAAGAAAACTTGAGTGTTCTTACATTGATGTAATATGTTATCGTTGTTTGTAATCTCATCACATATTGTTCCATTTGAATTAAATAAGAGTACTGCATTACTTATTGCCTCTTTGCTTTTTAAAACAGTTCCTATGAGATAATAATCATCCGTTTTCGCTGCACAGAATTTTCCATATAACGCTCTCTGAGATGACATGAAATCAAATGTGTTCATACCGGTTGCAGTTTTAGTATTCATGATGTCAATTACGTAACCTCTTTGGTTTGTGAAATCTGCGGGGTCGTTACAATAAAGTATTAATGATTGTTGATCTTTTAGCTTATCATAAGTTAGCGCTGAGATGAGTTTTATTTCATTAATCCAGTTTCCATCTTTACATACAAACGTTTTGTCTTTCACAAAAACCTCTGAATCATTTATGCATTCAAGTTCACTTTCATCAAAACATTTCTCTTCAGCATCGCATAATCCTTTTAGCGATAAATGTGGATTATATCTTTCAAAACTGCAATCACTATCTTGTTCATCAATTAAGCCGTCACCATCGTTGTCAAAGTTATCGTTACACATTCTTTCAGTTTTGAAGTTACAGTATTTACCATCGTAAGTGACTTTGCCGTCGCAATCAATATCATAACAATCAGAGCAATTCGTTTCACTAAAACATCTGCTTGTGTCAAACTTATAATTCTCAAAATAACCTTGCTCATCAAGATAATTCTCTGCGATATACTTAGTTCTATTGTCTCCTTCGATGTAAAGATCGTACCAGTAATCGTCATTTAAACCATTCCCGCAATTTTGCTCTTTTTGTTTTGTGAGTTGAACTGTTGGGCAAGCATCATAGCTGATTTCAGTACAACCCTCGCATTCTAAATATGAAGCATCACCGATATAACCTTCCTGTTGAGCACAAAATGCTTTTGATGAGAATATATGTTGTTTTGTTTTCTTGGTTCCGTCAGGATGAACATAACTTTCAGGAGTTTTAGCTAAATCGCATTTTTCGACATAATCCAGTACATTGTATTTTTCAATTTTATAATCTGGGCAAAGGCTTGGTTGAGATGTGCACATACTAAGGTCAGGTTTACAATCATTACCGCAGATTGGTCTTTCTCCCTCACTATTTGGATACATATCAAAATCCAAACATGTAATCTCGTCCGCAGTTTTTATTTCACCACCTACATTGAATTTTTGTACTCCCGGATCACAAGGCTCATACGGGTCTAATTGATAGTTGTCGTTTATGCACTGATACCTTGCACATTTTCCACTTATACATCTTAGTTCATAATCTGCACCTTCAGGAGTTTCAGCGCATACTTCATAGTTGTTCTTTGTATAAAGTTTGAGTGTGTCGTCAGGTGAACATTCGTCGCCAGATGTGCTAGCACCAAGCCTTGTACACTTCTTAGATAAACCCACTTTTTTAAGGTCTATAACAATTTCACCACTATTAGCAACACAATTTTCATAACTGCTATCACATAATTTTATTGTTGGATAAAAAGCAGAAGAACCTGAACAGCCATCAAATAGTCCCCGTTGAGAACAAGTAAGGCCCACTTCGTTGTCGTTTATATTTTCAAAATACACATAATCCTTCATTTGAAAATCCCAGAAATCACATTCTCCCCATGTTTTGTCTCCACATCCGTTATTATTAAACAGGTTGTCTGCCAGGTCGCAAAATTTAGCTGAAGTGGCTTGGGTAGACGAGCTGCTAACAGAATAATCAATTACATTGTTCCACTGGTTAGGGTTTATGCTCACATATCCAATTACCCTAGCGTTCACATAACTTGCATTTAGTAAGCTTACAACAATCACTACTAAAAGCAGTAAAAATAATCTACCCGCATTTAGATTCGCCTTTAAATTGGATTTCTTTTCAAAAAAATTCATGTTTTTCACCTAAAAAGGCAGTTAAAAATTTCGACTAAATCCTTATTTCCTTAACTAGTTCGTCGAATTTGGCTTTTGAATAGATTAACGTTTGTTCTGTAGGTATTGTCCATGCAATCACAAAGTTGTTTGTACCTATTTCTTGCTTGCAAGTGACAGTTCTGGTCATATCTCCGCTTGCGATGTTTAAAGTCATAGATTTACAAATTTCAGCAAATGAAGGTACATTTTTTATGTAAACAATAGAGTACCAAGTTGAGTTTACTTTAGCGATAATACCTAATAATTCTTTATCTTCATTTTTCTTCAACGCAAATGCTTCAATATCTCCGGTTTTCTCTAAATCTTCAAGTGAATTGGTCACCAAGTATTGTCCGCCAGCCTTTTTTAACTCTTTAATCTTGTTATCGATTTCATTAATTCCGTTAAATAATTCTACTTGATCACTACTAAAGATATTTGTTTTTAATACTATACCTGTTTTATAATTCATAAACATTTGGGTGTTATTGCATCTTTGAAGTTGCTCAGCATCTTTGTTAATTCCATCACATATTGTTCCAAGTGGGTAGAATAGTAAAATGCTGTGATGTATTTCGTTTTTGTTTTTTAAAATCGTTCCGAGAAGATATTCGTCATCACTTTTTGCAGCGCAGAACTTTCCATAAAGTGCATTAGCTTGTTCTTGTGTTCCTATGAACTCGGAAACCGTCTCCTGAGTACCTCGTATTTTAGAATTGAGTTCGATTACATAACTTTTTCCAGTTGTGAAATCAGCGGGGTCGTTACAATAAAGTACCAGGGATTGTTGATTTTTTAATTTAGCATAACTTAAGGCCGAGATAAGTTTTATTTCGTTAATCCAGTTTCCTTCGTTACATATAAATGCCTTATTATTCTTTGTAAATACTGCTGAGTCATCTATGCATTCAAGTTCACTTTCATCAAAACATTTCTCTTCAGCATCGCATAATCCTTTTAGCGATAAATCTGGATTATATCTTTCAAAACTGCAATCACTATCTTGTTCATCAATTAAGCCATCGCCATCGTTGTCAAAGTTATCGTTACACATTCTTTCAGTTTTGAAGTTACAGTAATTGTTTCCGAAGGTAACTCTGCCATCACAATCAACATCATGGCAATCAGAGCAGTTTGTTTCACTGAAGCATTTTGTTGTGTCAAACTTGTAATCCTCAAAATAACCATATTCATCAAGATAATTCTCTGCGATATACTCAGTTCTATTGTCTCCTTCGATGTAAAGATCGTACCAGTAATCGTCATTTAAACCGTTACCACAGTTTTCTTCTTTTGGTTTTGTGAGCTGAACGCTTAGACAATTGTCATAGTTTATTTCAGTACAAGCATCGCATTCTAAATTAGATGCATCGCCGATATAACCTTCCTGTTGAGCACAGAAACTCTGTGTTTTGAAGATATACTGTTTCTCTTTTTGAGTTCCATCTGGATGAAGATAATACTCTTCTCCATTACCCCACTCACACACTTCAGTATAACCCACGTCTGGAAAGCTTTCTAACACATTATTCTGGCAAAGCACCTGACCTGGCTCAAGGGTGCATTCAGAGATATCTGGTGTGCAATCATCTCTGCAAATAGGCTTTCCTCCTTCAGTGCTTGGCACCCCTGAGAAATCTTGGCAACTAATCGCAGTACCAGATACTTCTCTTCCGCTTAAATTAAAGAGTTGTGCTTTAGGATCACAAAGCTCGTAAGGGTCTAACTTGTTATTCGGGATACAAACATATTTTGTACATTTCCCCCAAACACATACCAGTTCATCATTGTAAGGATCGCATGGTTGGAAGTCATTAACATGGTAAAGTATAAGGAAGTCTGAAGGCGCACAGTCCGCTCCACTAGTTAACGCAAAAAGCCGTGTACAATCTATATCATAACCTTGTTTATTGAGGTCTATAAGAATTTCATTAATACCTGCAGTACAATTTTTATCGCTTTCATTGCTATCACATAAGCGGATTTTTGCATTTATTGAAGAATAATCGGACGGAGAACAAGTATCAAATATGCCTCGTTGAGAGCAAGTAACCTTTGCCGTTTCATTATCAAGTTGTGTGAAGTAGAAGAAATCTCTCATTTTAAAATCCCAGAAACCGCATTCATCCCATGCCTTACCTGCGCAAGCACCACGATGATAAATGTTGTCAGCAAGTTTGCAGAATTGAATTGATGAAGCAAGGTTGTATTTGTTACCAATAATTGAATAATCTACAAGAGCATTATCTTGATCTGAATTGACATTAATATAACCTAGAAACAGGTTTTTATTTATCTTGTCTTCGTCAGGTTCACTGGCGGCATCAGAATCGTCATCACCGCAACTTGTAATTAGCAAGCTAATAGCAATTATTGCTATAATCAAAGAAAGCTTAAACACTTTAGGCATTATACCTTTTGTAAAAATTGAGCTTTTTTCAAAAAATCCCATGGGTTCACCACATCTTTTTTAATTTATCTTTATAGATTTTACTAATGTATCAAACCTGTCTAAAGAGATTTTAATAAGGTTTTCTTTATTAGGCACCTCTTTATGAATTGCCCAGTGAATTATGAAGTCATCGTCGTTTACATTTTGACATATTCCTGCAAGATTCTCTCCGATTTTAATTGTTTGTTCAGAATTTATAATGCTACAGGAATCCTCAAAACTGGTACCTACATTTGTAAGTAGGACCACTGCATAAATTGTGCCGTTGATATTTTCAACGATCCCAAATAATTCTTTTTCACCAGATTTCTTCCAAGCAAGCGCTTCTGTTAACGAACCTCTCCAAAGGTTATCACTCGCGAAATTGTTAATTCCTATTATTGATAGATAATCTTTTAATGCTTTTATCTTTTCATTGATAGCTTCTGTCTTTAAAAGTTCTTTTCCATCAATATCTTCGTTTGTTTTTATTACAATTCCATACTTCTTGTTTATTGAAATGTTTTCATCGCACTTAGAGATTTTTGTTGTGGAATCATCATTAATTCCATTGCAACATGAAGGATTCGTTGAGAACAACTGCATTGCAAATGCTAATCTTGAAGGATCATTTTCTAGTCCTTTAATCCTTGTTGAAATAGCATAATCTTCATTGCTTTTGAACGCGCAGAACTTGCCATAAAAGCTCCCGTAAGATTTCATAAAATCGCCAACCTGCACATCTCCGCTCGGAAGCTTACTTTCTAATGAAATTACATACCCTTGATTATCTTCAAAGGCGTCACCAAAATCATTACAGTATAATGTGAACTTTTGTTTATTTATGGCGTTTTCATAAAGTAAGTTAGCTTCTGCTTTTATTGCTGAAATCCATCTACCAGCACTACAGATTACTATTTTATTATTTACTGATTGTTTATAACCCTCAGGCAGGCATTCGTTGAAATCATCATCAAAACATTGTTTTGTACTACTACAAAATCCTTTTAAGGATAATTCGGGGTTATATCCCTCTGAATTGCAGTCGTTATCTTCACTATCTATTAAACCATCACCATCGTTGTCAAAATTATCATTACACATTCTTTCAGTTTTGAAATTGCAAAGTTTTCCATCGATAGCCTCTTTGCCATCACAATCAATATCATAGCAATCAAAGCAATTTGTTTCATTAAAACATTTGCTTGTGTCAAACTTAAGTTTCTCCTTATCAAAATAACCAAATTCATTAAGATAATTATCTATAATATATTCAGATCTATCCGCCCCTTCAGGAATGAAAAGGTCATACCAGTAATCTTCGTTTAAACCATCATTACAAGTTTTTTCAGTTTTATCCTCTCCACTGATGGCTTCTTGTTCACAATTCTCATAATCTATGGCTAAACAACCTTTGCATGAAAGCAGGCTGGCATCACCAATGTAACCTTCTTTTTCAGCACAACTATGTTTATCTTTAAATTGTGCTGTTATTTCAATTTCATTACCATTTAGGTATTTTGTTATTAAAGGTTCTTCTCTTATATCGCAAAGTTCGTCATAATTCTCCTTTGAATCTAATTTGTAGTTCCCGCATAAACTAGATAATTGCTCGCAGTTTCGAGTGTTAATCACGCAACTTTTTAGGCACGATGGTTTTAAGGAAAGATCGTTATCTTTTGGGTTCATCCAAAGTAATGAGCATGTAATGTCGTCCTCTGTGACTATGGTTCCAGAAGCGTTATATGTTTGTGGCGCTACAGGGTCACAGCTTTCGCTGCCATCTATTCTGTTATTATGATAGCATACGTATTTCACGCATCTGCCCATGATGCAAACATCTTCTCCAGAATCATCACAAGTTTCATAATTGTTAGCTGCTCTTAGAATTAGTTTGCTTTCAGACTCACAATTTTTGTCGCTCTCCTTTTCCTCGTCAAGATAAACACAGTTTATATCTAGTCCTAGTTTCTCTAAATTTATATGATATGTTGAAGAATCGCACGGAACGTTGCTTTTTGGGTCACACAATTTGATTGTTAGAGAATCGGGAGTGCTTGAAGAGCCATCACACCATCCGTCTATTGGGCCTCTCTGATTACAGTTTATTATAACACTCTGATCTTTTAGTTCATAATTTGAAACTTGAAAATTAACAATATCATCGTTGCCTGGAATGCCACCACATTCGTTGTATCCCTTACCTTTACATTTTTGGTTTCCAAAGAACCATTCGTTTAATTTTGAGCAGTACTGGCCTGCAGTAGATTCTTGATAAGAATCATAAGGGATTAATTCCACAAGAATTTCCTTATCATTATGTCCTATGACTTTTAGATAACCTACAATTGTTCTAAAGTCTTTTTTATCAACACAGAAGTTTCCAACACATTCTTTACCGGAATCACAGAGTCCAAACCCTTGCGGATCGCAACCATTAGGGCCACATTCCGCACCCAATTCTTCTTTATCTTCAGGAGAGCATTGACATTGGTTTGTGATTGAATTGCAGAAGTAATTTAGTCCAAAGATCTCATGACAATCATCTGTTTTGCAACATTGGTGACAAGCGTTATCGCTATTGCAACAGAAAGGTGCTGATGAAGGGCAACTTCTTGTGTCAGTAACTTCATAAGAAGTACAGGATCCAGCTTTGCAAGTATAATCTCGATACTCTTGACCAGTTTCCCCAGAACAGTACCAACCATTATAGTCGTTACAATCCTTCACAAACACTTCTCTTTCAATATCTACTTCACCAGGATCTCTACAGTCACCATCTTCATTAGCATCATAGCATACACCTATACGTTTAATTATATTGTCACCCTTACAATCATAATCTTCATAGTCTTGTTCTTTGATACATTTATCAACTATGCATCTTGCATTTGAACCACAAGATGTTCGTGTTTCTTTGAGGTCACAGTATGCTACTCCATACTCTGGCGCAACACAAACACTTTCAACATATACAAGTTCATTATCATCACAATAACTTGAATCAGCACAAACTGAACTAAACTCCTGCATTTTACACTCGCCATCTTCACAAAAATAATGTTCTGTAATTACCATAGTAAAATCTTCGTTACATCGACTACGTTCTTTAGGGTCAGGGCAACCACACTCATTATCATCGGCTGCAGACACAATTGTTAAATCTCCAATTATGCTTATTAAAAGAAATAGCAGTGTAACAGAACTTGCTAACAACAAAAATTTATTAGTTCGATTGGAAATTGAAAATCTCATTCTACAAGCCTCAGTTTTTGAATAGTCTTAATTTGAGGAATTTCATTTATAAAATTTTCACTTTTATTTTTGATTTTTTGAAAAGAACTAGTTGAAATGCGTGTCATAATACTTTTTAACACACTTTTGGAAATACATTTAAATAAGATTCTTCTACCTTTATGATTTATGCAAAACTTTGATATGGAGAATGTCAGGAAACGATTGGAAAAGCAACAATACCGCTTTTCAGGTAGAAATACCGCTGTTAAGATATGTACCTGGACAAAAAAATCTCTTTTGGATGAAGATGTTTGTTATAAGCAGACGTTTTATGGAATTCAAAGTCATAGATGCTGTCAGATGAGTCCATCAGTTAATTTCTGTCAAAACTCCTGCATTTTTTGCTGGAGGAGTTTTACCGATACTGAAGGATTTCAAGAAATAGCAAAAGATATTGCTGATGACCCAGAAAAGATAATTGATGAATCTATTTTAAAACAAAGAGAATTGCTTTCAGGATTTGGGGGTAATAAAAAGGTTAATCGAGAAAAACTTAAGGAAGCACAAGATCCTAAACATTTCGCGATTTCTTTGACAGGAGAACCGACTTTGTATCCATATCTCAATGAATTCATTGAGAATTTGCATAAAAGAGGAATCACAACTTTTGTTGTTACAAACGGATTAAGGCCCGAGGTCTTAAAGAAAATAAAACCAACACAGCTCTATGTTTCAGTTGACGCGCCAAATGAGGAGCTTTATTTGAAAATTGATAGACCAAAAGTTAAAGATGCATGGTCTATCTTTAATGAAACCTTGTCAGTAATTGCTGAGAAGAGGGATGAAGGTGTTAGAACCTGTTTAAGGATAACTCTCATAAAAGGTATTAACGATGTTTTTCCTGAACAGTATGCTGAATTGATTAAGAAAGCGAATCCTCTATTTGTTGAGGTTAAAGCATACATGCATGTGGGTGATTCTGTTAAAAGGTTAAAAAAAGAGAATATGCCCTTACATGAAGAAGTCAAAGAGTTTAGTGAAAAAATTGCTCAATTCTGTGATTGGAAGGTTGTTGATGAAAAGAAGGAATCCAGGGTTGTTCTTTTGATGAAAGAAGAGGATTTACCAAAAAGATTTCTTGAACTTAATTAGTTGATTTTTAGAGATATCTTATTTTTATCATCATATCTTTTTAGACGTTTTTACATATATAAAAAAGATTAAAAACTAACTTCTTTTCTTTGTTTTTATGAAGGTTTTTGTTAAGACTTTTGGATGCAGTGCAAACCTAGCGGATTCGCATCTTATGGAAACCTTAATTCATAATTCTAAGAACTATACTTTAGTAAACAATATCGAGGATAGTGACGTAGTTATTATCAATTCTTGCACGGTAAAGCAGAATGCTGAAACTAAGTTTTGGAAGACAATAAGGGAATCAAAGAAACTCGGTAAAAAAGTCGTTGCAGCAGGTTGCGTTCCACAAGCTGATAAACTTGCTGTAGAAAAACTTGTTGAACAAGGAATTCCTGTTTTAGGCGTGAGGGATGTTGATAAAGTAATTGAAATTCTTGATGCTTTAGCGAAAGGCAAAGTTCTTGTAATCAATGATTCCATAAATAAAAGCTATCACGATTTTGAACTTCTACCAGATAGTGTTATAGGCATAGTTCCAATAAACGAAGGTTGTTTAGGTAACTGTACTTACTGTAAAACCAAGTTCTCGAGAGGAAATTTGCTTTCCTATCCGCCAGATAGAATCCTTTCACAGATTGAGAATTTTTTGTCTAAAGGCGTTAAAGAAATTTGGATTACTTCTCAAGATTCTGGCGCTTATGGTTATGACCTCAAAGGTGAAAAATATCTTTTGCCTCATCTTTTGAAAGATATATTGGCTATTCCAAAAGATTTCAAAATAAGACTTGGGATGATGAATCCAAATCATGCTGAGAAGATTATTGATGACATTCTAGAACTTATGGCTAATGACGATAGAATTTTCAGGTTTTTGCACATACCTATTCAGTCAGCTAGCGATAAGGTTCTTAGAGATATGAACAGACTTTATGATTCAAAGACAATTTATGATTTGTTCTCAAAGATTAGAGCTTTTGATGAAAAATTAACTATAAGCACAGATGTTATCTGCGGTTTTCCAACGGAGTGTGAAGAAGATTTCGATGAAACCTTTAAGTTTGTTGAAACGTTTCAACCAGAGATTTTGAATATCTCAAGATTTTGGCCAAGACCTGGAACTAAAGCTGCTGAGCTTAAGCCTTTGTATAATCAAGTACCGATACAAAGAGCGAAAAAAATTAGAACTCTATTTAGAGAATACAGCTTCAGAAATCAAAAGAAATGGCTTGGCTGGCAAGGTTATGCTCTGATTGATGAGGTTGGTAAAAACAACTCTCTCATTGCAAGGAACGATTACTATAAGCAGATTGTGATTAAAGATTTTGATAAACTTAAATCTGATGAGTTAAAAGATGTTACATTTAATGAAACTGCTAATTCTTTCTTAGGTAAACGAATTAAGGTTAAGGTCGTTAAAACAACCTGCTTTGATTTAAGAGCGGAAGTTTTGTAATGAATCCTGCAAAAAGCACTATATCTTTAGCGGGGAAAATTTTATAAAGGCTTTAAAATAGTAATGTTTTTTGAGGTGGGGTTTAATGGTACAAAAAAAAGGAAAAAGTAAAACAAAAGCCAAGGTTTCAAAATCTAAGCGTTCTGCTCAGCCAAATAATCTTCTAGCAAGACAGATGTTTGAGCTGGTTCTAGTGGTCATCATCGTGGGACTTTTAATTTACATATTTTTAGGAAGTAATAAAACATCTATGGAAGGTCAACAAGTTTCGGATTATTTTGATGAAGTTAAACAGGGAATTTTGAATTGTAGTGTTTATAATATAAGTTCGGGAAACGAGACCTTGAATATAATTGACGCAAATTGTGTGTTGCCTTATTATCAGTTAGGGTTGAACAACGGGTTTACTTATGCAATTGTATCAATTATGAATAGAACTCAAAACTGTAGCATTGTACCTTTATATTATGAGAACTATACAGTCAATATAATCGATGTAGCTTGTGTAACAAATCAACAGTAGATATAAAAACTTTTAAGAATGAGAAATGAGATTTGGCGTCCAAAATTTTTTGTTTGGAGATTTTAGAATCCGTAAGAGAAAATCCCATCTTTATTTGTTTTTCGTTCTATTTCTTATTTTGCTTGTGTTTTTTGTTTTTTTAATCAATAACAATGTTGTTTTTGCGTTTGTAGCTCAAGGCACGAATGTTAATGTTAAAAGTACAACCTTGGGTTTGCAAGGCTCTAACTTGGATTCAGCAACAACTAAAGCGAGATTTCTTTTAACGGTTTTTCAGCCGGGTGCTTTAGCTTTCGGGACATCGCTTGAAGCAAACATAGGTTTTTTTGAGTTGTTTGATGTTTGTTCACCTGACGGCGTTTGCGGTTTGTTTTTAGGAGATGTCCTTTATTGTGATCAGGGAACCTGGAAAGATCCTGATTTGCAGGAAAGTTATTGTACAGCAACTGGTTGTGAGTATACTTGGATGGATGGAGTTGTTTCTGGAACACAATGTTGTGGCGATGATGCGCTTGATGACGATTCTTATTATTATAACTCAAGTTTAAGTACTAGTACTTATGTGCAATGTGAAAGGTGTTTAGATGGTTCTTTTGTTACAAATATAACTTTGATAGGTAATGGTGTTTTGTTAGGTTCTGGCAGTGTTAGAAATTGTTATTATGGTGATATTATCTGTAATGTTAATAGTGCACAGAACGGTTCTAATGCAAGCGTTTATGGATGGGGTTACGTAGATAATCAAACTTGTTATTATGGTGATGCGGTTTGTAATGATGGTTCTTATGCTAACAGCACCAGTTGCCAGCTTTCTTGTGCAAATGGTTGGACCTGGTGTTGTGTTGATGATTCAACTTATGTGACAGATGTTGCCTGTAATGCTACATCAGGGTGCGAGGCAACTAATCATGATAGAGATGAAAGCAGTACTTATTGTGAAGAGTCTTCTAGGGGATGTACTGCTTACATCTGGCTTTCTGGAGTAGACCAATGCTGTGGTGATGATGGCACAAATGATGATTTTGAGAATCCCGGAGCAGGTAACAGTTGTTGTTACGATGGCCAGGTTATTTTACACGGTTCTTCATATCAATATTTGTTCTGCTGGAATGGAGAATTGTATGATTGTAACAATAATGTTAATTTGGGGTTTGAAACAGATGTTGCTGATTGTTCCGAAGCGGATTCTTCAGGCTGGTTTTGTGATGCTGATGGGGATCCTGCTTATTGGCAGGACGGATTGCCATTAGGTTGTGCTGGATGTGATTATAACGCGAATTGTTCTCAAGGATACTGTGATGCTGAAGATGGTACTACTGAGCCTTTATATGGTTTAGATATTGACCCACACTATTGTTTTAACTGTTCAGAATGTGCAGGGTCTCCAGGAAACTTTGTTTGTTCATCAGTGAATACAAGTCTTTGTCAGTACGATTGTGCAGGTCCTGGCGGAGAGGATTGTGATGATATTGAGCCCATGACTTGCAGACAAAATTCTGATTTGTATTGTGATTATGGTTGCATTTCTCATGATAGGGATGAAGGTGAAAGTTATTGTACAACGACAAACGGGAATTGTGTTGCTTTAACTTGGATAAATGGTGGAGAAACTTCCTCTTTTGGTGAGTATTCTGCCGGCAATGAGTTGGAGTGTTGTGGCGATGATTCAGGCGAGTATCTTGTAAATAGTTCGATGGATTCAAACTATTATGCTGCGTGCTGCGATGATGCCTCAGATTGTGTTAATTCAAGTAACTCTTGCGTTCCTACAGGAACCGTTCAAAACGGATTTATTTGTTTTAATGCAAGATGGGACCATTTGCCTACTCATGATACTCCAAGGATTTTCTTGCATGCGAAAGTAACTGATGATCTGGTAGGATATTGGACTTTGGATGATAATGTTAATGATGACTCAACTTACAACAATGATGGTACAAATTATGGTGCCACTAACACTTTGTTAGGCTATTCAGCAGGAGCATTTGATTTTGATGGTAATGATTACATAGATTTGCCTGCAGATTTAGGATATAGTAATCAAGTTTCTGCATTTGCATGGTTTAAGGCTGAAGGAGCTCCACCTGGCGGTTATCATATAGTGTTAGGTGGTCAGGAATTAGAAATAAGCGTTCCAACAACTGGCGAGGTAAGGACTGGAGTGACAACAAGTAATGGTAGATTTGTTTCCAATCATGGTTCTGGATTAACGGACGGTGATTGGCATTTCATAGGTTTTACATTTAATGGAACAAACAAACGTAGTTTTATTGACGGAGTTGATGTTGGGAATCTTTCTGTAACCGGGAATTTAATTAATTCTTTCTCATATAGAAGAATCGGCAGATTTGGTTCTTCTTCAACATATTATCTTAATGGAAGTGTTGATGAAGTAATGATATTCAATAGAACTCTTACTTCAAAAGAGGTTCAAGAACTTTATAACGGAGTAGCTTATACAAAGAATGACATTACTTGTACTCCTGTTAACGCAAGCGATGTTGATGGCGATAACCTGACTTATATTGTTAATTGGTATAAGGATGGAGGTTCTTTGCTTGTGTTAAATATGCCTTTCGATTCTAATGTTAGCAGTGTTTCTGCTGGTAAAGTTAGAGATTATTCTTCTTATAGCAATAATGGAACTTTGGGCGGCGGAAATTCAAATAATGCGCCAACATACAAGAATGGGAATAATTGTATGGTTGGTGGTTGTTATGAGTTTGATGGGAATGATTATATATCTATTCCAACAACTGCTGGCGGAGATTTTGACATAGATACCTTTTCTGTAGCTGCTTGGATTTATCCAACGGTTTCAGATGCAAATAGCAGGAGAATATTTCAGAGAGCTTCAGGAACTTACGGTATGTATATAAATTCTGGAAGAGTGTATTTTTATGTGGATACTACTAATGATGGCGGTAGTTGGAAATCGGTGAGCTTGCCGGTTACTTTAGACTCCTGGAGCTATGTTGTTGGAGTTTATAATGGTACTAGCATAAACCTTTTCGTGAACAGCAATTCTAATTCGGTTGCTCAATCAGGTGCTGTTGATGATGGTGCAACAAATGTTGCATATATTGGTACACATGATTCTTTATCTCAGTTCTTTGTTGGAAGAATTGATGATTTTCAAATCTACAACATCGCTTTAACATCTGAGCAAGTTAAAGAAAATTACGAAGCTGGATTAAATCATCATCAACCGTTTGTTTTAGATTACACAATGACTTCAAAGCATCACAATTACAGCTGTGATGTCACTGTTAATGATGGTTACGGAGATTCGCTTACAAAATCCTCAGCTCAAATTGAGGTTCAGAATACACCGCCAACAAAACCAGGCTTAATTTATCCAGGTATGAATGATATCTTGACAAACAGGCAGCCGCAATTCCAATGGTCTCCTGTTGAAGATGATGATGGTGATAGCATAACTTATAACTTGGATGTTACTTTCGACCAATGTAACACAGTTAATTCTGAATATTGTCCCGGAACAAATATTCATGAAACAGGATTGACAACATTGAGTTATACACCTTTACAAGAACTTGACATAGCAGTTTATAACTGGAATGTCAGCGCTTATGATGGAGAGAATTATAGTGCTTCTTCTGATTTAGGAACATTTAGCATTGAGGCATTGATAAACATTAGTTTGATTAATGATTTGATATCTTTTGGTAATTTGGAGGTCGGCAAAAGTTATAATACGACATCAGGTAGTCCGCAGCCATTTTCTATAAGAAATAATGGAAATGTTAAGGTGGATATAAAAGCCAATGCGACACAATTATTCCAACGAGCAGCTTTAGACACCGATGCATTTAGAATTAAAACTAGAAATTTAGAAGCTAATTCAATAAACATTTCAGGTTCAGCAATTGATTGGATTAATCTGGCTAGCTATCTTAAGAAGGTCATTGCAGATTTGGATTATCATGATAGCTCTGATGAAGCTTATTTGGATATTTTAGTTACTGTTCCGCCAGATGAACCTTCGGGAACTAAAACCTCAAACATAATCTTCCAAGGAGAGTTGAGTTAAAACTTTCTAGGAGTTAAAAAACCTTAAATATATTGTAGTGAGTTTTGAAACTTATGGCTCTATTCGGTAATCTCTTGAACAAACGAAAGAAAAAATTTAATTTTGTAAAAGTCTGGGAATTCACTTCTCCTTCAGATTTGTCTGTAGGTCCTGTTGTAGCAAATCTGGATCCTAAATCTAGCGAGATGGTTGTTGTCTTTGGAACTAAAGATGGCAAACTTTTTGTTATAAATGACCAATCAAAGGTTAAATGGCTCTTTGATTTGAAGGAAAAATTAGGAAAACTAGAATCTTTGTTTATGGACGAATCATCATCGTACACAATTTATACAAAACCCATTATAAAAGATATAAATAAGGACGGTTCTAAAGAGATTATCTTTGGATCTGAGAGCGGTACAGTTTTTGTATTAAGTTCTGATGGCAAAGTTGTTTGGAAGCTTAAGGTTGATGGTAAAATCATGTCAGATTTCCTAATCACTGATATCAATAACGATGATTTTGATGAGATCATCTTTGGAACCACTGCAGGTTATTTGTATTGCGTAGATTACACTGGTCAAGTCTTATGGAGATATTATGTTAGGTCGCCTGTTGAATCATCTCCACAACTTTTAGATAGTTTCGAGGGCAACCTGATTGTTTTTGGTGCCAATGATGGTAGATTAATTGCTGTTGACAAAAATGGCGTTTTCAAGTGGGATTTTAAAACTAACGATAAAATAACATGTAGACCAGTAGTTGAACATATTACTAATTCTAAAGAGAAATTCATCATCTTTGGCTCATATGACAAGAATCTTTACTGTTTAAATTCTCATGGAGATTTGTTCTGGAAGTTTAAGACTAATGGAAGGATTGTTGCTTCTCCAGCAGTTGGAGATATAAACAAAGACGGGTTCATGGAGATTGTTTTTGGTTCTTGTGATAACAAAGTTTATGCGCTGGATTATAAAGGAAATCTATTATGGGATTTCGAAACTGATTTCTGGGTGGTTTCTACACCAATTATTACAGATTTAGATGATGATGGGAAACCTGAGATTGTTGTTGGTTCTTTAGATTATTCGCTGTATGTTTTAGATTCCTCAGGTTCTTTTGTTGTTAATTATGTTCCGGGTATTTCATCAATAACATCCCAGATGGGAGATGGAGACCTTTCACAGACTTCTGCTCAGAATAAGGGAAAACTGCTTTACAAATATTCTTTAGATGGTTTGATTGTAGGTACCCATTTGTTTGTTGATAAAGATAATAAAAAATATCTTTTGATTGGAATAAAACAAGGTAAAGTTGATAATTTATCGTTAAAAGAGGTGTAAACCATGGTTAATATATTATCTAATAAAGATGAAATTAAAAGAATTAGAACTTATGTTGAAGGTCTGGATGAAGTCATGCAGAATGGTATTCCTGAAGGTAGTGTTGTGTTAGTTGCAGGTACCTCAGGTAGTATGAAATCATCTCTATCTTTCAGCATACTTTATAACAACGTTCTGCACGAGAATAAGACAACAATCTATTTTTCATTGGAACAGTCTTATTGGTCTTTGATAAACCACGCAGTGAACCTTGATTTTGATATGTCTAAGGTTAATACAGTGATTATCCATGATATAAATAATCTGGATGATAAAATTAAAGAGATCAAGGTATCAAAAGGCGGCAATTTTGTTATTGTTGATTTAGGCGCGTTGAGAAAGCAGATTAAGGATACAAAGATTGGTGAGCAGGGTGATTGGATTAATGTTATTAAGAACATTATTCGAAGGTTTAAAAACGAAGCAAAGCTAGACATTATTGCTCTAGACTCGTTGTCAGCTTTATACATATTAAGTAGGTTTGAAAACCCTAGATTAGAGTTATTCCATATATTTGAGTTTTTTAGAGATTCGCAGATAACTTCTTTCTTGATTTCTGAGATGCCTTTGGATAAATCTAGGTTTAGTGAATATGGTGTTGAAGATTATTTATCTGACGGTATAATCTACTTAGAGAGAACTGAGCAATACAGGAAAGTTATTAGGTCTATACAAGTAATTAAGATGAGAGCAACAGATGTAGATTTGAATATGTATACGCTTTACTTCTCGAATGGCAAGTTTAAAGCGATGTATGGTGGTAAAGCGCCGTTAGTTTAAAATTTGATTTATTTTTTTATCTATTTCTTCTTTAGAAATGCCTGCTTTCAGGAAGAATTTCGCGATGTTTTTTAGGTCTCTTTTCAAAAGTTCCATGCCTAAACTAGTGTTCAAAGGTGTTGCGTGAGAGAAATCTATAAAATAAGGTTCACAGTCTTTTATTAAGATGTTGTATTCTGATAAGTCTCCGTGAACAAGGTTGTTGTTTTTTAATTTCAAAATGAATTCAAATGTTTTTGTGAATATTTGATTCAACTCCTCATGGTTTTCAAAAGCATAATCCTTTAGCTTAGGCGCAGACCATTCGTCTCCTATGAAGCTCATAATTAAAATGTTGTTCTTTTGCGCAAAAGGCAGTGGAGCATTAATGTTCAGTTCTTTGACTTTTTGAAGGTTTAAGAACTCGCGTTTAGCCCAATAAAAGATTATCTCTCGCCGTTTTTTTGTTTTTATAGCTATTCTGTTGTCGTTTCTTAGATAAAACTCCATCTGGTTAAAATCACAGGTTTCTAACCTGTAAATCTTAAGAGCAAAAACTTTTTCATCCTCTTCAAGTTTGAAGACATTCGCTTCTTTTCCTATAGAAATCGGGATTACTTTTGGTTCTCTTAATTGCAATGTCTCAAATATCTTGTTGAGATTCCTTAAAGTGAAAATGTCAAAAACATCGTTGTATGTCTTGAATTTCTCGCGAGGTTTTTTCATAAGTTCTAGAATCCTTTGTTATTTTAAAAATCTTATCTAAAGTTTAATCTACTTTCTTGGTGTAGATGTAACCTTTGGCTATATGGGTTTCAGTTGTCAAATTTGAACCTAGAAAAGTGTATGTTATTTCAATATCTCCTTCGAATTCGTTAATGTCATCTACAGGGCTTGTGTTTGTCAAGGTGAATTTTAAAATGGAGTTTTTTGTTAAGTTTGCCGTGCATAATTCTGGGACTATTACCATTGGACCCCCAGGCTCATATATAGTTGTTGTTTCTTTGGGTATATATCCACAATACTCTCCAGAACTTGTAGTACAGCCAGAGTTAGTCTTAGTTGGGTCACAGGGATAATGCGCATCATTATTTGGTTCCCAGGACCAGAACAGATTAAACCTGTTTAGCTTGTCTTTTATAGTTATGTTATGGATTTGTAACTGTGTTTGCGCATCGTTTGCTATGGCCATCTCTAAGCTACCATCATTGTGCCAAACTGCGCCCAAGCAGTTCATTGATGAGTAAATCTTGCAGGTTTCTGTCTTTAAGCTGGTAAGGTCTGAGCTGATTATGTTGTATCTTAATAACGCAGCAATCACTCCTAGAACTAAGATGAATACCCAACCGTATGTTAACATGAATTCAAAGCTTGCCTGAGATTTTTTTCTTATCATTTTATCTTGAAATCTTTAACCGGCCCATCGTTGTTCTTAAATCCTTATTGGGATCGCTACCATTAAAATAATAGTTTATTATTATCCGTGCTTTAAAGTTTTTTCTACCTTCTAAGTATGTTCCAAAAGGTTCAAGAGTAAAAATCCTTTTTGAGGCTGTAGGGAATTCAGTGCTTTGAGCTAAAATATCAGTATCACAAAACTCTCCAGTTTGGTTATCTTTTCGGCATTCACCAAAAGAGATGTTGAATAAGCTAACAGGTTGGTTTGTTTGTTCGGGTATTAAGGTTATGTTTTTTATATAAATATTTGCGGGAGAAATGCTTCTTAAAGATAAAATTATGTTCCCAGAATCATGCCAGGCAGAGGCTAAGCAATCAAACTGGTCATAAATTTCGCATTCTTGACTTAGGGAATACAAAGCAACATTGAAGATGTCTGAATAAATTAAGACAGAAATCACTATTATGGTTACAAGAAATATCCAACCATAAGTCATAAAGAACTCAAAGCTTGCTTGAGCTTTGTAGTGTTTTTTTGAAAGAGTCATCTTAAAGAAATTAAATCAAGAGCTTTTTATGTTTGTGCAGTAACTCCTGAGTGGTTTCTAAAAAACCGAAACCTTTATAAATTTAGCGCGCCTCTTATTTATAAAGTTTGCTCTTTTCCTCAGGTGATTTAAATGGATGGTTATATCAAAAGATGTCCCGAATGCGGGAGTATCAACTTGTTCTATAATAAAGAAAAAGGAGAGATTATCTGTAAAGATTGCGGTTTAGTTATTGATGATAAGGTTATTGATTTAGGCAAGGAATGGCGTGATTTTGATGATGATTCTGTATCTAGAAGGCGTACTGGCGCACCTATGAGTTATTCCAAGTATGATCAGGGTTTAGGTACTGCAATAGGTTCGGCGGCAGATCTTAGTAGGTTGAAAGGGGATTCAAAGAATAAATTCATAAGACTTAGACGATGGCAGAAGAGAATAACCACAGCTATTGAAAGGAACCTTAAGCTTGCTCTGGCTGAACTTAAGAGGATTACTTCCTTTCTTAATCTTCCTGAATCTGTGCAGGAAGAAGCTTCAAGAATCTATAGATTGGCTGTTCAACGTGGTCTAGTTAGAGGTAGAAGCATGGAATCTGTGGTAACAGGCGCACTTTATGCTGCTTGTAGAGCTCATGAGGTTCCTAGGACCTTAGAAGAGTTAAGTGAAGCGAGCGGGATAGACAAGAAAGAGATTGGTAGGACTTATAGGTTTATTACCCGAGAGCTGAATATTAGAATAATGCCTTCTAACCCAAGAGATTATTTGTCAAGATTCGCTTCTTCTTTGAAATTATCTCCAGAAACTCAAACTAAAGCGTTAGAATTGTTAGCGAAAGCTCAGGAGAAAGAGTTAACTTCTGGTAGAGGTCCAACAGGAATTGCTGCCGCAGCATTGTACGTTGCTGCATTGTTGAATGGTGAGAAGAGAACACAAAGGGAGGTTGCTGATGTTGCTGGTGTTACAGAGGTTACAATTAGAAACAGGTACAAAGAATTATTGAGAGAGCTTGGCTTAGAGGAGGATGTCAAGAAGATAAAAGGTAAGAGAAGAAAAAGACAATCTTATCAAGACGAAGAGTAGTTATTTTTTCAATATGATTTTTGCCGACCTTCACATACATTCCAAGTATTCGAGGGCTACTTCTAAAAATCTGAATTTGGGGATGCTTGAGAAATATGCCAAAATTAAAGGCCTTAATCTGTTAGGCACCGGAGATTTTACGCATCCTTTATGGTTCAAAGAGCTAAAACAGAACCTTTGTGAAGATGAGACAGGTATTCTAAAAAGCAAAACAGGATTTAAATTTGTTCTTCAAACAGAGGTTTCTTTAGTTTATAACGATGGAAAAAAGCTTAGGAAGATCCATTTAGTGCTTTTAGCAAAGGACTTTAGCACAGCTTCACAGATAAACGAGCTTTTAAGCAGATATGGCTCTTTGAGTGCAGATGGTAGACCTACTTTAACGATTGATGCGCCTTCATTTATAGAGTTTGTCAAAGAGATAGACCCAAAAATAGAGATTATCCCTGCTCATATCTGGACTCCGTGGTTTGGTGTCTTAGGTTCAAAAACAGGATTTGATTCTTTGGAGGAAGCTTTTGGGGATAAAGCTTCGAAAGTTTACGCTTTAGAGACAGGTCTTTCATCTGACCCGCCTATGAACTGGCGGTTATCTTCTTTGGATAGATACACCTTGGTTTCAAATTCAGATGCGCATAGCGCTTGGCCTTGGAGAATTGGCCGAGAAGCTAACATGCTGGCTTTGGATGAAAACTCGTTAACTTATGATAAATTGATTAATTCTATAAGAACGGGCGAAAATTTCATAGGCACTATTGAAGTGGACCCATCTTATGGCAAGTATCATTATGATGGACACAGGAATTGTAATATTTCCTTGTCACCTAAAGAATCCAGAAAATATAACAATCATTGTCCTGTTTGCGGTAGACCTTTAACAATTGGGGTTTTGAATAGGGTTGAGTCTTTGGCAGATAGACCTGAAGGGTATGTACCAAAGAATGCTAAACAATTTAAAAGGCTATTGCCTTTAATGGAGTTAATTTCTCATTTTTATAATGTGTCTATAAGTTCTAGGAAGGCATGGGATGTTTATCAAAAGTTGATAGCGAGATTCGGTACAGAGAATAGGGTTTTGTTGGAAGCAGATTTTAATGAAATTGCTGAGCGAACTGATGTTAAGTTTGCTAAGTTAGTAATACTAAATCGAGAACAAAAGCTTAGCGTTAAGCCTGGTTATGATGGCGTTTATGGTGAGTTAATCTTAAAAGAATTTGACGATGCAGTTATTAAACCAGAAAATCAGGCTTCTAAAAGCAAAAACTTGTCTTTACAAGATTTCTTGAACAAAAAATAGTTTAATGTTTTTTTTCTATGAACTTTTTGTAAATTATTTTTGCAATTATATCTATGGCTTCAACGCTTATTATGAATACGAAGATAGTTTCTATAATGCTTATGATTAGAAAGTTCCTAAAAAAAGATGCTGGTAAGTTGGAGATTAATACAGAATCTCTAGGAAACAGATAATTGCCCTGCGGAAAGAACGTTCTGTGAAATATTTCAAAAGAATATGGAAAGGTTATTGTTATTACTGTTAGCAAAATTGTTCCTAACACTAAACTCATTAATCCAAGTTTTTGTATGGAGCTTTTCACAATAACTTTTTTTGATATGCTTCTTTTTTTGAAAACAATGCTAAGGGTGATCAAAGAGGAGAAGCTAATAATTAATATGGTTAAATTAACATTCCACAATTTGTTTATTAACGTTCTCACATCCAACATGTGTAACATTTCTCTATCTGAAAGAATTTGCATTAATGAATTGTTATGATAAGAAAGAAAAGAAACTATGTTTTTTGCAAAGCTGATGTTTATTTTAGGGTTTGAAATATAGTATGTGTAGCTAACTTTAGAATTAAGTATTGTTATTAAAACAAGTTCTGAGAAAAAAAGCATAAGAAAGAATAAAATAAAAAAACCCAAACCAACGAATTCTGCGCGTTTGATTTTTATCCTCTATTAAATCAAACACCTTTATAAATCTTTTCTGGAACGGAACACTCAAACACAAGTTTTTTTGTTCAAAAACAGAAATTCTTTTTTATTTTTGTTCCAAAGATGCTCAAAAATTTTATTTTTTCAGATTACAACAAATCAGGGTTTATTTTTACTTTAGCGGGTTTTTTGTCTTTTTCTACGATTATGATGTGCTTTGATTCCAAGCTTTTGATTATTCTGGAGAATGTAGTCTTAGGTATTTCTAAATCATATCTTATCTTGGATTGTTTCTGAGAGAAGTTGTGAGCAATTAGGTATTCTACAACAGCTTTCTCCTTTGGCTTTAGGGTTTTCATAACTTCACTTAATCTCGAAGGTATAACGTTTGGTGTTTCAACACTCTCTTTGTGATACAGTTCGCTATTATCTAAATCATGTTCGATTTCTATGCTATAAACCTCTTTCGTATCTTTGTTCAAGGACTTATTTTTGTTTTCGTTCGATTTTGTTTTCTTTTTGAGAAGTAGTGCAAAAACAACTGCTGCAGCAATGATTGATAATGCAATCGTGCTATTCCTCATAAACGTGTTATACTTTGAAACGACTTTTTTATCTAAGGTTATTATGATCTTTTTTGCTTGTCCTTTTATCATGTTAAAACTGGTTATTCCTGCAGCATCATTGAAAAATGCAAAAGCAGAACAATTCCCAACAGGAACTATTTGATTTGAAGTCATTCCAAAGAAATCAGTTTTTGTGTTTACCTTTAGGAATCGGTTTTCTAAACATTCTATCTTAACTTCAGCATTGCTAATCAAATCTCCGTTTAAATCTTCGACTTGGACTTTTACGCTACCAACTGGAAAAAGATAGATTGTTTGAACATTGCTGTTCCATCCTTTCTCAACGTGATGTTTTACAAAATAATCATATGATGGTGTTTTTTCGTCATCAACGCTTATTATAAAATCCCATGTTGTGTCTTCCAAGTCAAGTTTTACAATGCTTTGATTTTCTAAAGTGATTTTGAAATCTCTATGATTTTTCTCGCTTTGTGCAGATATTTCAACAAAACCATGGCTTATATCTCTTCCGGTTTTGAATTCTTTTAACTGGAAGGATAACTCTTTTGCATAGACTGTGTGTTGAAAGGATAATGTTAATATAATTAGAAATGCTATGATTACTAGTGATTTTTGTATAAATCCTTTCTTGTTAGTTTTTTGTTCTTTATCTTTATTTATTGCATGCATGCAGTTAGCTATCATCTTTCTTTATTTTAAAACTTTTCTTATTTTTTATAGAGTTTTGTTCTTTTTGTAAACTGGTTTATAGAATTGGTTTTGAAGGTTTCAATTGTTTTAGTTTTATTAGATAAAAATTTAAATAGTTGGTTTGAAAACGCACTATTATGATTGTTACAACCTTTGGTGGTGGCACAGGTTCTTTTCATTTGTTACTTGCTCTCAAAAGATTGGAAGATGTTAAGATTAATGCAGTTGTTTCTGTTACAGATAATGGTGGCAGTACAGGTATTTTAAGAACGCTCTATGGGATCATCCCTCCAGGAGATATTAGAAATTGTTTAGTTGCCTTATCAGATGATACTGTTGTCTGGAACCAGCTTTTCAATTACAGGTTTGATACTAAGTTAAACGATCACAGCTTAGGTAATCTAATTCTTACCGCTTTGACTAAAATTTATGGTTCTTTTGAAGAAGCTTTAGATGTGGCTCATAAAATCTTAGGTATATCTAATCATCGAGTGATCCCTGTAACTTTAAATGACGCTCACCTTTGTGTTGAGTTTGAGAATGGTAAAGTTTTGAAAGGAGAAGTTGAAATAAGGACTTACCTGTATGAGAATCGTTCAGAAAAGATTAAAAAATTCTTCTTAGAAAGTCCAACACCAATTTATCCAAATCCCGAGGTGATATCTGCAATAAAAAAATCAGATTTTATCATTTTTGGACCGGGAAGTTTGTACACAAGTATTCTTCCTAATTTCCTTGTACCTTATGTTGCTAAATTTATTAACGAATCTAGCGCAAAGAAGATATACATTGCAAACATTATGACTGAACCGGGAGAAACTTCTGGTTTTACTATAGAAGATTGCGTTAAAGTTCTTGAAAAACACGTTAATCTTGATTATATTATTGTTAACTCAAGCAAGCCTTCCGATGAAATCCTGAAAAAATACAAAGAAGAAAATCAGGAATTGATGGTTGCGAAAAGCAAAGATCCAAGGTATGTGTTTGTTGATCTTTTGAACGAGAAGGATATTTTAAGACACGATCCTGTAAAGCTGAGTAGAATTTTAGATTGGTTGTTCATAAAAGACAAAAATCTTGATTAAATTATCTTTTTAGCTTAAGTTCTTATAACTTATATGGTTTTTACTGCTTCTTCGAGTTTTTTAATTTTTTCATGAGTTCTTTCTAGTTTTTTGTTTGCTAAATCTACGCAAAGCTCTAAATATTCTTTGCTTACTAGAAGCGTTCCATCTTTGGAAAATGGCACAGCTAAGCTTTCTGTTGACAAAATCTCAATCACCTTCTTATTTGGTTTTATTGAGATTATCCCGGATCTTTTAAATCCGCATTCTCTTGCGATGTTCAAAAGCTTTTTTGCACTATCTATGCTATCGCAGGCTACATGAAGGATTGCACTCTCCATTTTGAGTAAACATAAATCTTCTGGTAGCTCTAAGTTTAATAGATCTTTAACAGAAATTTTGTCGTGAGATTTGAAAATCCAAGCATTGGGCGATTTTGTTTCTTTATGTTTTGTTACAGAAATTCTTCCTGAACAGGAGCTTGTTGTAACATAATTGTTCTTTTCATTTATGATTTCGCAAAGTTTCCTTATCTTTTCATCTATACTTTTCTTATGTGATTTATCTAGATTATGCATCTTCCAAAGTATGCCTTTTTTAATATCATCAAAGCTCATAATCTTATTGGATGATTTTCTGTTTTTAAAAGCTTTGAGTTTTTATTAATCAAACAACTTATTTGAGTTATTTTTGTTTATGTTTTAGAATTCAATACAGGATTTTTGCTAGATTATGGCAAAATTTAAAAATAGACAGCTAATTGTCTTTGGAAAATGGCTTTGGGAGATAACCTGATTGAAAGGGGAAAGGAAAGAATTAAAGCACTTCGTGAAAAAGGTATAAATCCTTTTCCATACACTTTTGATAAAAAATATTCCAGTACTCAAATTAAAGAGAAATACAAAGATATTGCTCAAGGAGGATTTTCTGAAGAAGTTGTTAGTTTTGCTGGCAGAGTTATAACTCGAAGGGTTTTGGGAAAAATTGCGTTTTTAACTCTTAGAGATGAGTTTGGCGATTTACAAGTAGTTTTCAAGAAAGATACAACAAAAGATTTTGATAATCTTTCTTTGTTAGACATTGGTGATTTTTGTGGTGTCTATGGTAAAGTTTCCAGAACCAAAGCTGGAGAGCTGAGCATTTTTGTAGAGAAATTTGAGATTCTTTCAAAATCTTTGAGAGGTTTGCCAGAAAAGTATCACGGTATAAACGACCCTGATTTGAAGCAGAGATATAGATACCTCGATTTGATTATGAACCTTGCTACAAGAGAAGTTTTCAGAAAGAGACATGAGATTATTAAGTATATAAGACAATTCTTGTATGAACGAGGTTTTATTGAATTAGAAACACCTATTTTACAAGCGGTTTACGGTGGCGCAAATGCCAGACCGTTTATAACTCACCATAATGCTTTAGATAGGGACCTTTATCTAAGAATTTCTTTAGAATTATATCTAAAAAGGTTAATTATTGGTGGTTACGAGAAAGTATTTGAGATTGGTAAGAATTTTAGGAACGAAGGAATGGATACGATGCATAATCCTGAGTTCAGCATGATTGAACTTTATCAGGCTTATGTTGATTATAATGAAATGATGAATTTAACTGAAACTTTGATTAAAGCTTTGGCTAAAGATGTGGTAAAGAAAGATAAGATTAAATTTAGAGGACATGTGATTGACCTTAGCAAGCCTTTTGCCAGATTAACTATGTATGATGCGATAAAGCAATATACTGGTTATGATGTAGAAAAGATGAGTCTTGAAGAACTTAAAGAGATTGTTGATACTTTAGATGTCGAGCTTGCTGGAGAGATTACTAAAGGTTTATTGATTAATGTTATCTTTGAAGAGCTTGTGCAGGAAAAGCTAATACAGCCTACCTTTATATTAGATTATCCTAAAGAGGTGTCTCCATTAACAAAGGTTCACAGGAGTAAACCTGGGTTAACAGAAAGGTTTGAGTTGTTTATTGCAGGCGAGGAGTTCGCTAATGCTTACTCAGAATTGAATGATCCTGTTGATCAAAGAGAAAGGTTTGAAGAACAGGAACGAAATAGGAAACTTGGTGACGAGGAAGCGCCGCCAAAAGATGATGATTTCTTAATTGCTTTAGAGCATGGTATGCCTCCAACAGGCGGTTTAGGTATAGGAATTGACAGGTTAGTAATGTTTTTAACTGAACAAGATTCGATAAGAGATGTCATTCCTTTTGTTGTGTTAAAGGAGTCGAATGAGTAAACTTTAATGGATTTAGTTGATGCAAAATGGAAGACCGTAAGATAATTGGTTTGACTGAGAAGGTAGAAATTGTTGGGGAAAAAAACTCAAAGACCGTGCGAGCAAGGATTGATACTGGTGCAGCAACCTCTTCTATAGATGTTAGTTTAGCGTCTGATTTGTTTTTAGGACCGATTGTTAGAGTCAAAACTATTAAATCCAGCTTAGGTAAAGATAAACGGCCGGTTGTTCGCGCTAAAATAAGGATTAAAGGTGTTGAGGTTTCAACTTATTTTACTGTTGCTGACAGGGCTCATATGAAGTATCCTGTTCTTATTGGTAGAAATCTTCTAAGGAAACTGCCTGTGCTTATAGATCCAAATTTAAATGAAGATAAAAAATAAATTAAGTGATAAAATGAGATGCGCTTTTTTTAGCTTAGGAAGTAAGAGTTCTCAATGGACTTATGAAGCCTTGAAAAAATTCTTTGATGAGGTAATTCATTATAATCTTAAAGGTGTAGAGATTTCCTTAGGTGGTAAAGATTCAAACATTTTTGTAGATGGTAAACCCATAGAGAAAAATTTTGATTGTGTTTATATTAAAGGTTCGTATAGATATTCCACAGCTTTAAGGGCGTTATCTGAAGCTTTTTTTAATCAAGCTTATCAACCAATCCATCCCGCTTCTTTTGATATAGGTCATGATAAGATTTTAACTCATCTTGTATTAGAAAAAGCAGGCGTTCCAATGCCGAAAACGTATTTGTTTTCAAATTATGCATCTGTTAAATCTTTTATCAAGACTGCACAGTACCCTTTAATTGTAAAATTGCCTCGAGGAACTCAGGGAAAAGGAGTTATTTACATCGAAAGTTTTGCTGCAGCATCCTCTTTTTTAGACGCTTTAGCTCAGTTAAAGCAGCCTTTTTTGATACAAGAATATGTTGAAACTGACGGTATAGATTATAGGCTTTTGGTTATTGGCGAAAAAGTTTTTGGTTACAAACGAATTGCTAATGGTGAAGAAAAAAGAGCTAATGTACACCTTGGCGGTTCTGTAGGACGAATTGAGGTAACACAAGAGCTTAAAAAAATAGCTTTCAAAACAGCCAAAGCAATGAACGCAGATATCTGTGCAATAGATATTCTTCCAACATATAAGGGCCCTTTGGTTATTGAAGTAAATTTAAGCCCAGGATTACAGGGTGCAACTCAAGCTACAGGAGTTAATCTCGCAGAAGTTATTGCAGAACAATTGTATAGGAATACTGTGCGTTTCAAGGATAAACAAAGTAAAGAAAAAGCAAATTTATTTTCTGAGTTGGGTATTAGTTTAGATGGAGAAAACAATAACAAGGTGGAGATTATATCCGAATTCGAGTTTAAAGGGAACAATGTTATCTTACCACAGTACATTGCAAAGGCTTGTAGGTTCAAGCCTGCAAAAAATTACAAGTTTGTTGTTGATAATAACAAATTAATTATTTCTGATTCGGAGTGATTTTTGTATTTATTTTATTGCTTGACTTTCATTTTGTTTTGTATCTTTAAATCTAAAAATATTTAAACTTCTCTTGATTTATAATGACTAATTTTGATTTTTAGAGGTTTTCAAATGAGAGAGAAACTACCTTTCATAACAAGGTTTCGTATTTCTAACAAAAGGGTTGTTTTAAGATGTGATTTTAACGTTAGTCTAAAAAA
>Ga0190359_1000117_pt1 | contig 49999 bp, 41 predicted proteins | sample 48721823_MG_FD_161269 | JGI IMG/M metagenome (GOLD analysis project Ga0190359, IMG submission 161269) | Hydrothermal vent microbial mat bacterial communities from Southern Trench, Guaymas Basin, Mexico - 4872-18-2-3_MG | ecosystem: Environmental > Aquatic > Marine > Hydrothermal vents >...
TTCCGGGTTATTCTTAATATCCTCTGCCAGCATCTCTTCCTGGCAACCTCCAATCTCCCCTGCAATAATGACAAGATCTGTCTTATCATACTCCATTACCAGAGGTACAACATCCCTGAAGGCTGATCCTACAGCACCATCCCCACCTATACCGATAACACCATTCTGAGCAATTCCTACACTTGCCATTGCATCTGACATGTGGTACAGAATTGCACCACTTCGTGATATTATGGTAACACCACTTGAGCCGATCCTTCCTGGCTGTCTTTCTTCAGGATAAAAAATGTCAGGGAGCATCCCGATCTTTATTCTTTCTGGTGGGAATATGAGTCCTGGTGTGTTGCCTCCTATGAGAAGTGTATTATGGTTTCTTGCTGCCACAATTATGTCTCTGACATCTTTTAAAGGAATATTTTCTGTTATTAAAACTACAATTGGAATTCCCGCTTCTACAGTCTCTATTGCTGCATCTCTTGCTGTTGCATAATGACGCCATATGCTGGCCGCCACGATGTCTGGATGTTCCTTAAGAGCCTCTTCTACAGTATTGTATACAGGAATCGTCTCGTGAACGCGGCTTCCCCCTCTGCCTGGTGCAACTCCTGCCGCAACATCCGTCCCAAACTCGTTCATCAATCCCGCATGTTTTGATCCCTGTCCACCAAGACCGACTATCAACGTTTCGAGTTTGTTTTTCTCCTTTATTTTTCTTGCAAGATCTGGGCGTATATTTTTTATTATATGATACAGCAGACCATCGTGAGCATCTATTCTGTCTTTCATCTATTCCACCCTCTCATTTTAAATGCCTTCTCAACTCCTTCTCTAATTATCTCTGCCATTATTTTCCTGTTGCCAACCGTTATTTCCATATCTTTCAATTCTTCGGGAGTCTCTCTTTTAGATCTTTCCAAATAATCTCTCGCACTTGGCAGATCTGTTCCCACCATTCTTCCATATACTGGTACTATCCTCTTACCATTTTTATAACGATTTCTAAAACAGCTTACCAATCCACGAATGAATGTATCACACGATGATATCCCACCAAACCGAGATGTAATTATAATATCGACTATTTCATAATCCATAAGAAGATGAAACATCTCTTCAACCCTTTTCTGTGACGGCCCTCCGCCAGAATCCATAAAATTTACTGGAATGACTCTTCCTTCAAAGAATCTGTTGCCGACATTTACAGTTTCATCAATAGAAAATATTCCATATCCTGCACCTCCGGGCACCAAACCAACATATAGTTTATCACTATCTTTTTTATGATCTTCTGGCAGAAGATCCACATATGGAAATCCTGCACTCCTTGCGCGAATCTCATTTCTTGTTGGTTCTGATACATCGTGTCTTATTTCCTTTATTTCTAAACTGCCTAGTAAATCTCCCTGCCTGAAAAGACCATTATCGTCCAGCACAATCTTGGCATCTGCAGCAATCGGGCCTTTGTTTGATATCATTAATGGATTTATCTCTGTCACCTTACAGTCATACTTCTGGTATATTTCGTAAATCTTTGAAATAACAAATCTTATCTCTTTAAAATATTCCCTTAATAAACCCTTGCTCTTTATTAAAAAGTTAACAAGACTATCTGCCAGCTCTTCTGGCAGAAATTTCTCATTCTCTTTTAATTCTATTTTAAATATCGACTCTGGGCTCTCCTCGGCTATTCTCTCTATTTCAACTCCCCCTGCTGCACTTACCATTATAATATTGTTAAATGTCGATGGATTCATTGTTACACCTATATAACAAGAAGCAACTTCTTCAACAACCTCTTCAACCAAGATCCTCTCCACTATGTATCCTTTTATATTCATTCCCAACATATCATCTAAAATCCTCACCGCCTCGTCACGATCTCTTGCTATCTTTACTCCTCCTGCCTTTCCCCTTCCTCCCACCAGTACAAGAGATTTCATTATGATTGGGAATTTTGAATCTCTAATACACTCCTCAACATCATCTCTGTTTTTAATTATTCCATACCGATCTGGAATCTTGATTCCTTCAAGCTCAAACACTCTCTTTGCTTCATCTTCATAGAGTCTCATGAAAACCTCTCAATTTAAATTTTTCTCTTTTAATTTCTTTCTTGTATATTCCAACAGTCCACCCGACTCGATTATCTTCATAACCTCTTTTGGAAATGGAGGAAATTTAAAAACTTTCTCAGCGATCTTGATTATTCCTTTCTCAGCTACTATCTCAACAAAATCTCCTTCTTTATAACTCTCTACAGCTCTAGGACACTCTATTAAAAGCAAACCCTGATTTATCGAAGATCTGTAAAATATTCTTGCAAAGCTCTTAGCAACTACTGCAGCAATCCCGACAGCCTTAAGACCTACTACTGGTTGTTCACGCGAACTTCCACACCCAAAATTTTTACCTGCAATTATTATATCTCCACTTCTTACATTCAAAGCAAATTGCGGATCCAGATCTTCAAGAAGATGCGGCTTGATCTCATCTGGTGTCGAACATGTATATGTATATTTTCCAGGAAAAAGCATGTCTGTATTTATGTCATCACCATATTTCCATACTCTCATCCCCTTACCTCCTTCCTTGGATCTACTATTTTCCCATGAATAGCCGATGCAGCAACAGTTGCCGGACTTGCCAGATAAATCTCTGCCTCTTTGCAACCCATTCTTCCCTTGAAATTTCTATTTGCCGTACTCAGGCATCTCTCCCCAGGTGCCAAAACTCCCTGATGCGCACCAAGGCAGGGACCGCATCCAGGTGGGAGCACTGTTCCACCTGCTTCAAGAAAAATATTGATTATCCCCTCCTTCACTGCCTTCATTAGGATCGAACGAGATGCCGGCAGAATAAGCAGCCTTGATCCTCCTGCCACTCTCTTACCTTTTAATATTTTTGCCGCCTCTCTTAAATCGCTCAATCGGCCATTTGTACATGTGCCTATCAAAAATTGATCGATATCCACTCCCTCAACCTCTTCTACATTCTTTACATTATCCACCTTATGAGGTAATGCAACTACTGGCTCTATCTTGTTCATCTGGTAATCCAGCTCCTTCAAATATTCGGCATCTTTATCGGGTATTATTTCCCTGTACATTTCTTTATATATTCCACATCCCATTAAAAATTCTCTTGTCACCCCATCTACAGGAAAAATTGCAGCCTTTGCCCCCATCTCAACACCCATGTTTGCAATTGTGAACCTCTGATCCATTGAGAGGCTTTCAATATCTCCATGAAATTCAACCACGCAGTAGTTTGCACCATCAGAACCAATATCACCTATTATTTGTAATATAAGATCTTTTGCCGACACTCCAGGCTTTAGACTGCCTGTAAGATTTATTTTTATTGTTTGTGCAACCTTAAGCCATGTCTGACCCGATAATAGCAGTGCTGCAGCCTCTGTTCGATCAATCCCTGTAGCGAGAGCACCAACTGCCCCATATGAGCATGTATGTGAATCACTGCCCAACACTATTGTCCCAGGCAATGCTAATCCCTTTTCATACACAATTTGATGACAAATTCCTTCTCCTATGTCATAAAAGTTTTTTATTCCAAACCTTCCTACAAACTCTCTTATCTTCTTGTGACCTGCAGCATTTTTCTCGCTTGCTGCAGGAATTACATGATCCAGGACGATCACTGGAAGTTCAGGGTCAACCACACCATACCTATTAAGCTCACCATCGATCTTCTGTATTATTGCCGATGTATTATCGTGAGTCAGGAGGTGGTCTGGTTTTATAGTAACTATCTCTCCAACTTCTACAGTATCTTTTCCAGATTTGGTTGCAATTATCTTTTGGATAAATGTCATTCCCATAATTCTGCTCCAGAGTTATCGATGATTTTTGTCTCTAAATATAATAAAAATATGTTAATTTCAAAATACGATTTTTTTTGAATTTTAACCTAAAATTAAGGCCCGCTCTCTAACTCAAGCGGGCCTTTAATCGATCTTTTCTTGATATCTACAGCAATCCTCCCCTTTGATATAGCTCCATCTGAATCTCGAAGAATGGTTCACACTCTACAACCTCACCAGTCTCGATCCTCTCTATTATTCCTTTTTTTAGATCAATCTTTATTTTCTCACCATCCTTTATATCTCTTTCTATCAAATCACTTACTACGATTGGAAAACCTGAATTAATAGCATTACGCTCATATATTGCTCCAAACGATTTTGCCACAATTGCCTGTATCCCAAGACCGATAAAACAATCAACAGCCTGCTGTCGAGAGGACCCTGCTCCAAAGTTTTTTCCTGTTACAATAATATCACCTTTCTTTGCCTTTTCTGGAAAGTCCTCCCATCCTTCTATGTTATTCAATGCATATCTCGCCATCTCTTTTGCATCTGTTATTGTCAAATATCTATTATGAAATATCATGTCTGTATCGATATTATCTATTCTTATGACCCAGATCCTGCCTATTAATTCTATGGGCCTTCTGGGTCTTCTTACATTTATGCTCTCATGTCTCCTTGGCCTTCTCTTTATCTTTTTATCAACAACAAATATAACTGGTTTTTTTAAAATTTTATCTTCCGATACTATCACTCCGCTAATTGCCGAAGCTGCTACTGTTGCAGGAGAGGCTAAATATACATCTCCCTTACCCTGCTTTCCTACAAAATTTCTGTTTCCTGTGCTTATTGTAACCTCGCCGGGTCCATTCTGCCCAATCTGACCTGCTGCACATCCTGCACAACCGGGATTTCCGACTAAAGCCCCTGCCTTTATGAATGTCTCTATTATGCCCTCATCAAGGCACCTCTTCCATATCTCTCTTGTTGATGGAACTATCTTAAGTACTACACCTGGTGCAACTCTTTTACCTTTTAATATTTTTGCTGCTGTCTTCATGTCTTCAAATCTTCCATTTGTACAAGATCCAATAAACGCAGAATCGATTTTAATTCCTTCTACTTTCTCAACATCTACTACATCCTCAGGATGGCCTGGCCTGGATATCAATGGACGAATTTTGGAAATATCGATCTCAACCTCTCTTTCATACTCTGCATCCATATCCGGTAATATTTTCTCTATCTTGTCTCTCGATATTATATTGAAATGAGATAGAATATTCTTATTCGGACGGAAGAGTATTATTATTCCACCCATCTCTGTTGCCATCGATGCAATGGTGATTCTTTCATCCAGTGTCATATCCTCTGTCCATTCACCATAAATCTCTGCTGCATAACCCAGCAGTCCAGATGCTCCAAAATTTTTAAGTAAATTCAATACAACATCCTTAGCATAAATCTTCTCAGATGGTCTACCCTTCAGGATTATTTTTATTGTTTTTGGAACTTTAAACCATATCTTTCCAAATGCCCATGCAGCCGCAATGTCTCTATCACCCATTCCCTGTCCAAATGCACCAACAGCCCCTAGGATATTGGCATGCGAATCTGTTGAAATCAATGTCCCACCAGGTTTTATTATTCCTTCATCTATCGCAATGTGAGTTCCAATTCCTGAATTAATGTCATAGACTTTGATTCCTCTTTCCCTTGCAAACCTGCGGCATATTTGTTGATTGGTTGTATATTTTTGATCAGAGCCAGTTGGATTGCAGTCGAATGTAAAATATGTTTTCGAAGGATCATCTATGAATAAGTCATTATCTAATATATTTTTTACTACATTTGCTCCGCCAAAATCCCTTGCAATCCTGACATCGATTCCAACTTCTACTATTTCGCCTGCCTTTACTGTTCTCTGGCAATGAGCCGAGATTATTTTCTCTATCATCGTTCGATTCATTTTCTATCCCTTATCATCTATTCTATTAACAGTCCTTTCTCCTTCAATACTAAAGGGTTAAACGTGGCAAAATCTGCCTGGTGTATGAAAATCGTCTCTACTACTTGTGGCCTTCCCTCGCCCTCCTTTGAATGGCATGCAATTATGTTTATTACCTCTTCTGGCACTCCGCATTCCGCTGCCAGTATCGCTCCTGATATTGGATGCCTGGTTAATTTTCCCGCTCTGCTCTTTCTATATCCTCCCTTTCCATCACTTTCTATCTCGATCAGTTTTCCAACATCATGAAGCAGCCCCCCTGCATATAGATAATCGATATTTATTTCATAAACCATTTTACTGTATGACCTTATCTGAGCCTTTGCCATTTCGACAGCCATCTCCGTTACTGCAATAGTATGTTCTATTAGATTGATCCCACGAGACTCTGTAAGTAAAGAAAATGGAATCTTCTTCAATTCATCTACCTTCTTCCAATTTCCCCTCCTGCATCCCTCCACCCACACCTCCACAACCTTTTTTCTCAATTCTTTATTTTTAATATTTTCTAACTGTCTTTTAAACAAATCTGAAATCATCTTACTATCTATCATATATACCCCCTCTATTCTGTTATTAAAAATGCCGAGCTAACCCGGCATTTAATTTAATATGTTTCTATATTTCATATTCTTTACTATTTTTCTTCAATTTTTACGTTGTATTTTTGTATTCCAGTATCATACTCAAGTTTTATCCTGCTTCTTATCTTCTCAAAGTATTTATATGCTTGATCTGTCATTGGCATTGTTACCCACTCTTCGCTACCCTGCACCTGTACCTGACTTTCGCCTGTCATCCTTACAACCCACTCTGTTGCACCTGGTGCCATATATTGGGTTCTCGGCAGTGCCCTGATTATTATCCTTGTCCTTGCGCTCACTATGCCCATTCGTCTTTCATCCTCGAATGGACTTCTGTACAGATAGTTTGTTTCTATATATATCTCATTCTCTGTCTGTTCTCTTCTTATTATATTATATTGATATCTATTCTGCAGCAGTTTTAATGTTTTTTCATAAAAATCTATTGCGGTTACATTCCCAATCCTTTTTGAATATCTGCTTGGATTACTCCTTTCTCCTTTTGTTCTAGTGGATGAACAGCCCCAGCTAAAAATCAAGAATGTCGCTAATATACAAATAAATAATCTCCTCATCATTTTCCTATCCCCTATTCTAAAATTTAATTATAAAAGGTAGGCCACCCCTTATTAGAGATGACCTACCTTTTTAATTCAAACTACAATTGCATGGATCTGTTACTGCCTGGGCGGAAGCACTGTCCTTCGAATATTAAACTTGGGAGCAGCATATTCTCCACTTCCTCCAAATGTGTAGTTATCCATCATAAGAAGTTCTAGCTCTGCCCCAGGAATTGGAAACTGCAGAGGTGTGCCTTTTGGCAACTCCTGCCATCCTCTTCTATCAGTTAAGGGTATCCCAAATGCTTCAGCCACAGTCTCCATTCCCTTCTCATACTTCAGCATTGCCCACAGGCTTCCATTCCATTTCCTCTCATCAGTAACAGCTCCAACATTTGCAGTTGTTGCTGCAGGAAGTTCACCAATCGTTGTTCTGGTCTTGTTGATCAGATCCGCAGCTGCCTGGGCATTACCGAGTCTCAGTTCAGCCTCTGCCTTGAGTAAATCCAGCTCTCTCGTACTTAGTAATGTCACCCATCCAGTACCAGTATCATGAACGTTTAAAGTCTTTTTACAGTTATATCGACTGAAGTGATAAGTACCTCTCGATATTCTAAAAAAAACATCTGGAGTATAGTAGAAATACTTACCATCTGCATGAGGATCACCAGCAGGATGGACCCTTCTGTCGTAAGACAGTACATCAAAAACATTTCTTTGCTGTACATCCGTTGCTAACCATGCATCATATGCACCCGAGGTATCCGCAGGACCGATCAACCTATAGTCAACCTTCATCCATGATTGATCTGCTATCATCCACTGAAGTCCCCAACTAACCCACCATATTTGCCAGTCATTATATACACCAAAATCATCCTGAATACCTTTTTCAGCATTCGTCTTTACTGAGCTCCAATCAACAGCATCGCGCTCTGTCTTGTTGCGTGCAACTGCTGCTGTGAAACGTGCAATATAAGAGTAGCAGAGCCTTTTCAGCCTGTCCTGATCGATCACAGCATGGCCACCGCCGCTCTGTGGAGCCCAATCATCAGGAATAGTAAATGTATTTGCAGAGCAGATGTTAATACAATCATTCAGCTTCTTAATGGCAAAATCTAATACCTCTTTATACCCAGAAGCTGGAATGTCGCCTTCAAGATCTGTGTCCTCATCCACAAGAAATGCCTTGTCAATAAGCAGACTGAGCCATCCATAGGCAATACCCTGCATGAATTTTGCCCACGCCTTGTTTCTATTAGTATTGTAAACCGTATCGCCTGTAGAAGATACTTCATAGAATTTCATTCCATCTTTGATCGATATCAGCATATCGTTAGCAGAAGATATGGCTCCATACATGTCATCCCAGAAATACTTCAAAGCATATGCATAAACGTATGATGGATCGTTGTTCCATGCTACTCTCGGTTCAGATGACATGTCACGCATTCCTGAGTTGCCCCACGAGCTTGAACCATAGTCAGCCATTGTTGTAAGCATCATTCCGGCACCATCATAAGTGGTCAATGCATAATAAAAAGACTTGAATGAGCTCACCAGAAGTTTTTCAACATCACCGGGATTTCTCAGTGCACGCGCTCTGTCAGGAGCATTCAGATTCTTAATTGCCAAATCGATATGACATCCTGATATCAGCACAACAATTAAAATGAGGGCGGCGCAGCTCGTAAATAATTTTGATAATTTCATGTTTCCTCCTAAAGATTATAGTTCGATTTCGACTACACCGGTGATTTGTCTGAAGTGCGGATATACATAGTTATCGACTCTCTGCTCTACATTTCCGACTTCAGGATCGAACCCAGAGTATTTTGTTAATGTTATGAGGTTTCTTCCTCTTACACCAAATGTAATCGCATGGAATATATTGCCAAATATTCCACCGGCAAAGCCGGAAAGTGCCTTCTTGTCGAACCTGTAATTGATGGAAAGTTCTCTGAGCTTTACATATGTTCCATTCTCTACAAATTCGCTGTTGACATCATTTGTATCGTAGAGTATATCATAATAGGCCATGGGTTTTTTCTCGTAATACTTTTTCCCTCTCTGATCATGTGTTTCCCAGCGATACTCACGATATGTCCACTGTCTTGTCTCGTTATAGATGTCTCCGCCTATCTGAGAATCTATTACCATATAGATAGAAAGCCCTTTCCACCTGAAGTTAGATGTCAGCCCTACAGTAAAATCAGGAATTACATTACCGATTACTACAAAATCGCTTCCTTCATCATCTACATACTTGATCGGCATTCCCCAGTCAAGCTCGATGTCGTTTCCGTCAGCATCCTTGCCAACAACAACATCTGTACCCCAGTACTTGATCGTTCCATCTGAATTCAATCCATCTTTCCATGTATTTCCTTCACCGACAGGTACCAAATAACCATCATCGTTTTTGTCGAATGCATCTTTGTTGTAGTTTTCTGGAAGTTCACTATATTTGGTTATCCATCTGTGACCATACATTCTTCCATGAACCTCTCCCTCTTTGAAGTAGAATGCATCTAATGCTCCACCTCTCCATGGAGGACGATCCAGCTTTGTGATCTCCTCACGAATTCTTGAGAAGTTTGCACCGATCGACCAGCTCATGTCTCTTTTCTGAATCACGAATGCCTGAAGCTCGGCTTCAATTGTTGATGACTTGAGATCACCGGCATTGGCTACCTCATTCGAGTATCCCATATATCCTGCAAGTGGTACTGTCAGGATCTGATCCTTTGTATCCTTTGTTGAATAGGTAATCTCAAAGGAGAAACGATCGAGAAATGCCATCTCTACACCAACCTCTAATTCCCTTGCAAATGCAGGTTTCAGCTTGGAGTTTCCGAGCCTTCCCTTTGAGATTGCTCCGCCTCCGACATTAAAGGTCTCATACTGATCGTAAAAACCGGGCCTCGATCCTGCTGTTCCATAAGAAGCCCTCAGCTTGAACTCATTGATCTTGTCTGTAAACCAGAACGGCTCTTCACTCACGCGCCATGCCACACTTCCACGATAGTAGAGATGATACCTTTCATCTTCACCAAACAGCGAGCTTCCATCATAGCGAAGCAGCAAGCTTCCAATATACTTCTCTTTATAATCGAGGTGTGTGGATGCATAGTATCCGATAGCCCTTACTTCTGTCTGCGTGGAATTAACATACCTCATATCAGGATTAACATTGGAAAGGTCTTCTACACCTGCAACAATAAGGCTGTCGCCACCTGCATAAGTATATTGATACTGTGACTCTTCATAGTGAATATGTAGGTCGGTCTTTGTCGAAAGATCTTTGAAGCTCTTAAGAAAAGAAACTGTAAAATCACCATTCAAACCTTCTGTAAAAGAATGGTTCCTATAATATCCACCAAAATTTGTTGGGTCACTAAGCATGGTTTTATAGCCTATCTTATAGTAGGTCCAATTAAATGTGCTGGATCTATCATAGCCAAAACTTATTTCAGCATTGAACCAGTTGGTAGGAGAATAGAGCAGGTTAAAATTACCCATTAACCTTCTTCTATAGTCACGGTCTTTTAAATACTTAGCAGGATAAAGCGGATTCTCCTGATTTGATCTCGGATCCGGTGCTATCAGGAGTTCTCCATTCTCATCTTCTGCCTCAAGGTTTGTATAAGGTGCCATGAAGAAAAAGTCATATAAAGGACCACTATCTCCAAATGGACTGTGCCTCCATGATGTCATGAAGTATGCACCAACATTGAGGCTCAAATCGTCCCTCAATTTGTTGTCGATATTAATTCTTACATTCTGCCTGCCGTAACCCTTTAGGTATTTCATAATACCTGGCTCTTTTAAGTTGCTGATACTCAATCTGAAGTTTGAACCAGGCATGTTTCTCGAAAGAGTCACAGTATTTCTGAAATACTGTCCAGGACGATAGAACTGCTTAAGGTGATCATAAGTCTTTATAGAGGAAGGATACTTTTTATCGATAAATGTCCTCTCTACCGGCAATCCTTCACCGCTCGGATCGAGATCATCAAGAGCAAGATTAGGATCCTCTATTCCGCATGAGTCACCATTTGTATTTACAAAGTAGGTTCCTGTTGGATCGACCTTGTATTGATGACTCTCGTTTCTGTATGGCTTGAAATGCGGCAATTCAAAACCATACTCGTTCCTTAAAATGATTCTTGTCTGCCCCTGGGCCAGAAAACTTCCTCTCTTTGTCTTGATGTTTATCACACCAGTAGCAGCACGCGAACCATAGAGAGCTGCTGCTGCAGGTCCCTTGACAAGCTCCATGCTCTCAACGTCAAGACCATCGATATCGACCTGCGATGCATTCAGGATGACTCCATCTACTATGACGAGTGGGCTGTTTCCCGTACCGATATTTGTAGATCCTCTAAGCCTTATGTCGAGTCCACTTCCTGGCCGGCCGCTTCCTTTTACTACTGATACACCAGCAACCTTACCCTGAAGGTTCTCTATCGGGTTCTCTTTGGGATCCATCTGGATATCCTCTTCCGCTACCCTCTTTACAGTAAACGGAAGAAGTTTCTTCGGAGTACTCTTTGTCACACCTGTCACAACAACAGCATCCATTTCAAGAACATCCTGTTTAAGCGAAAAGTCTTTTGTAATCGTACCAGGTGAAAGTACAATCTTCTCCTTCCCAGTATGATATCCAATAAATTCGGCTGTCAGTTCAACCTCCTGTCCGCTCATAAAACGTGCAGGAACTATGAACCGATAGACACCATTCTCGTCAGACGATGCTCCGAGTTTATATTCTTTGATAGTCACATTCGTTCCAGGCAATGGATTGCCCTCTTCGTCTGTAACCTTACCAGAAATAATTAGTCCTCTCTGTTGAGCAGAAGCAAGTATTGGAATCAAAATCAGTACAAGGGACAAAAGAGCAATTAAAATTCTCTTCATCACTTTCTCCTCCAGTTTAGTTTCTGATTAAATTGTTACCCCAGAATAAAAAATTAACCTACTTTCTCTCCACCACCTCCTTTCAAAAGGTTACTTGAAATAATTTAATTGATTAACTTTTAAATTTTCTCGATATAAGACCCTCCCATCTTAGATGGTCTTCAAAAAATATCAATAGAGCAAAAAGGTAAGTCTTGATAAATCAGGAAGGTACACATAACTGCTTCTCTCCTCCTCAATCTAAATATAAAAATCTATTTGAATTTGTCAAGTATTTTTTATTAAAAAAATACTTTTATTTTAAATTTATTTCTATTATATTTTTCAATCTCATATCATTGAAAAATTTATATATATACATATGCTTTTCAATTCAATCAAATTCCTTTTATTCTTCCCTGCTGTCATGACACTCTACTTTGTTATTCCACACAGGTTCAGGTGGACGCTTCTCCTTGGTGGTAGTTACTATTTCTATATGTGCTGGAGACCCGACTATATATTTCTTATTATTGTCTCAACAATTACAGCCTACTCCACTGCAATTTTGATGTCACGACATGATAAAAAATCAAAGAAAAGAAAATATCTTATTCTCAGTCTGGTAGTAAATTTAGGTCTTCTCTTTTTCTTTAAATACTACAACTTTTTAAATGAATCGGTCACTCTGTTACTTAACAGGATTGATCTGCAAAATCCTTTACCCGCACTTAATGTTGTTCTTCCCGTAGGGATCTCCTTTTATACATTTCAGACTCTCAGCTACACTATCGATGTCTATCGAGGCCAGAAGAGATGCGAAAAACACCTTGGAATTTTCGCTCTCTATGTCTCCTATTTTCCGCAACTGGTAGCCGGTCCAATAGAGAGATCGAAGCGTCTTCTTCCACAATTTTTTGAAAAGCACTACTTCGACTACTGCCGTGTAACCGACGGCCTGAAATTAATGGCATGGGGATTCTTTAAAAAAATGGTGATCGCAGATCGTCTGGCACTATATGTAAATGGAGTATACAACAATCCTAGTAATTTCCATGGATTTGCCGTAATAGTTGCAACATATTTTTTTGCATTCCAAATATACTGCGACTTCTCTGGATATTCGGATATTGCTATTGGAGCGGCTCAAGTAATGGGATTCAGGTTGATGGAAAATTTCAAACGGCCATATTTTTCAAAATCTCTATCAGATTTCTGGAATCGCTGGCACATATCACTCTCAACATGGCTAAGAGACTATCTTTTCCTCCCATTTGCATACTCTATATCCCGCCATATAAAAAAAGATAAACTCTTTTATATAAAAGCAGAAGATTGGGCTTATTGTGCAGGAATTTCTATAACCATGTTGCTCGGAGGACTCTGGCATGGAGCAAACTGGACATTTGTAATCTGGGGTATACTGCATGGAACCTATCTTGTCTTCGGCCGCATGACAAGAAAACCAAGAAAAAATATATTAAAAAAGATTGGTCTTATAAAGCGGCATTCCATACACAATCTGATAAGGATTTTTTTTACTTTTCATCTAATATGTTTTGCATGGATCTTTTTCAGGGCAAATTCCATCTCCGATGCATTTGTCATCATAAAAAATATGTTTACCAACATCCAAATACATCATCCCGGAATAGACTCGGTTGCACAATTCAGCAAACCCGAAATCCTGATAAGCATAATTGGAATAATGATACTCGTACTGGTCCAGTTATTCCAAAGTCGCTATAGTATAAGAAAGAAACTATCAACTCAACCTGTCTTTATAAGATGGAGTCTTTATCTCGGAATAATACTATCTATAATTATATTTGGTAATTTTAGTGGACAGGAGTTCATCTACTTTCAGTTTTAATAAAGCAAAATGAAGATTAAAGAGAAAAAAAATATTCTCAGATTTCTAAAAAGGTTTTCATTACTATTAATCCTGCTTTTAATAATTTTAGAAATCACAAATTTTATATTTAGCAGGATAATGACGACCCATTACAGACCTACCTACAAAGAGCTCTTTACTCCATCGGTCTGTGCAGAAACAGTGATATTTGGTTCATCGAGCAGTGTACATGGGATAAATCCAAAATATCTCGATAGAGATTTTAACCGCTTCTTCAACTTCTCATTCAATGGAACCAATCCGAAATTTTACTATAAATGGTATACTCATATATTTAGAAAATATTACCCAAGGCCTTCATGTATAATATATGCTATCAACTGGTACATGTTTGATGATGACTGGATGTCAAGAAAATTTGAAGACGATGCAGAATTCTGGCCATTCAAACTATTTATATCTGAACTGTTTAATAACAATAATAGAAAAAGAATTCTTCTCACACGATTCCCGATCCTGAAATACCACGACCGATTTATCAAGATGAGCTTTAAAGAGCCACGCATTGTAATCGAGAAGTATTATCACGGTTATGTGCCAATAATAAAAAGGCCCGAACTATCATTTCGTATTGTCAAGGCCACTGATAGAGAAAAACAGAAAACATTCTTTGAAAAATTATTGAAAGAATTCAAAAGAGATTCCATCCCTGTAGTAGCGATTCAGATGCCAGAATATCTTCCTGGAAGGGATAATAAAGACCAAAACAGAAAATTTTTTATTGATATTTTTTCTAAGTACAACTTTCCATACCTTGATTATAACGGAGATAGGATAACGGAAATAAACTATGACTCTACTGCATTCCTCGACTGGGGACATCTCAGCGAGGCAGGAGCCATAAAGTTTTCAAAAATGCTCGGCAACCAACTCCAAGAAGTGCTAAAATCATATAAAATCAGAATCCATTGAATCTGTGCCTTAAAGCAAGACGTGGCATGAGACGCTCTCTTGGTACATACGCACCAGCCTTACATCTGGTTCCCAAACTCCTGTTTGGAAACCCAGATGTGTTAAAAACTCTGTTTTGATTGAGCACTACTTTTGGACGGAGGCGCATCAGCGTCGCTTTTAAAAGCTGCAACATGCTCGCGCAATCCATAAAAAGAGAATGCCTATATTTTTGTTCGTACTGAGCAGTGGATTTATATTTCTTCAAGGAATTATATTTTGGATGATAAACCTGTTATTAAGGTTAATAAAAGTTTGGTTATTTGATATGTAGAAACAGAGTTTCTTTTCAGAGTAGCGTTCTTAAACTGAAGTTTGGGAACGAAGAGAAAGTCGGCTGCCAGTTTCTGAATGATTGCTTTTTTGGTGTTCTTAGATTTCAGACGCTTCATACCGTAGTTATGTTTTACATCTACAATAGAGATTCTCCTTGATAATTTTGACTCTTCTATCAAATATATGAATTCTTATGGTCATATGCACTAAAGTTAAATACAGATCTTCTCATTTCTCAATCCCCCCGTCTTCTTCTCTCCTCAGGCGATTTAGGAATTCTTTTAACTTTTGCTCTACTTCAATCGGGTCTTCGAGTCTGAAAACCTCACCACGAACACAACTACTTCCAGGCATACCCTTAAGATACCAGCCTATATGTTTTCTCATCTCTCTCACACCTCTGTATTCACCTGCAATCTTCAGCGCCAGCCTGTAGTGATCCAAACAGATCTCTACTCGTCTGCTATATGACGGCTCTGCTATTAATATGCCCTTCTCCAGATATGTGTTAACAAGCCTGAATATCCAGGGCCTGCCCATTGCACCCCTTCCAATCATGACAAAATCACAACCTGTCTCCTCTATCATTCTTCTCGCATCTTCTGGTGAAAAAACATCACCGTTGCCAATCACGGGTATAGAGACAGCCTGCTTTACCTCCCCTATTATTTTCCAGTCGGCATCTACTCCAAACTTCATGCTCTTTGTTCTTGCATGTATGGCAACTGCACTGGCCCCCTCACTTTCAAATATCTGTGCAGCATCCCTGGCAACTATTCTGTTCTCATCCCATCCACTCCTCATCTTTACAGTGACAGGTACAGAGACAGCAGAAACAACACATCTTACAATCTCCCTCAACTTTCTAAGATCATTCAAAAGCGCGGCCCCTGCTCCTCTCTTTACTACTTTTCTTGCGGGACATCCGAAATTAAGATCTATCAGATTGGGCTTTACCGACTCAACAATATGAGCAGCCTCTGCCATTATCACAGGATCGCTTCCAAAAAGCTGTATTCCAATCGGACGTTCCTCAGGAAAAATTTTTATCATGCGAAGACTCTTCTCACTCTTCCTAACTATTCCATCACTACTTATCAATTCAGTAAACACAAGCGAAGCACCGTGCAACCTCGCAATCATCCTGAAGGCGCTGTCTGTAACACCAGCCATCGGTGCAAGGACCGATCTTCCATCTATTTTAAGGCCTGCTATATCCAAAACATTAAAATATACAATCCGACTTAAATAGATACAAGAATAAATACAACAATTTATTTATCTTGCATTTTAACCTATTTTTTTGTATAATTATTGTCAAAAATAATATATAGTTGATGGGGAAGATATGGCAAAAAAATGTGAAATCTGCGGCAAGGGTCCGATTGTTGGAAACAATGTGAGTCATGCTCACAATCTAACAAAACGGCGCTGGCTTCCCAACCTTCAGCGAGTTCGTATCAAAGTAAACGGCCAGACCCGCAGAATACGTGTATGCACAAGATGCATCCGTTCGGGTAGTTTAGAGAAACTCTCTTCATAAAAATCGGGTGCCCGAAATGGGCATCCCTCTCTTTTTTTCCTTCCATTTTAAAGAGGTGAGCAATGAAAAGAATAAACTTTTCGCTTAAAGCGGTCTTGATTCCGCTTATACTCACTCTCGTCCTCCCTAATACTCTACTATCAAAACAGCAAACTTCGGCTTCAAGAAAACTTCTCTTTAAGGATGCAGACAGGGCAAAACAGGTTGCCGATTCACTAATGGCAGAAATACTCTCCCCTGATAACTACAGCAGTGCCTTAAAGTATTACAACCAGGCCGATAAGGAGTATAAAGGGGGAGGAGCAGTTACTAAAATAAAAGAAAGACTGAAGTCGGCAGAGGAGTTTTTCCTTAAAGCAGCAGAGAGTGCAAGACTCTTCAGAATAAATCTTCCTGAATGCCTTGAGGCCAGAAAGAGTGCAGAGAGAGAGAGGGCAGAAAAATATTGCAGGGAAAAGTGGAATACTGCAGAAAGGTCGCTTATAAAGGCTGCAAGGATTCTGGAAAGGGGTAATCTAAAGGATGCTGTTGAGAAATCGAAAATGATAGGTGGTCTCTATAAAAAGGCAGAATCTGAAGCAATCAAGGCACGCATCCTCAATGAAGTGAAGCAGCTGGTCTCAGAGGCTGAAACAAGGGATGTGAGCAAGAGGGCACCTGCCACACTGAATAAGGCAAAAGAGCTCTTAAGGGAAGCAGAGACCGTTCTGAATAAAAACTGTTATGATACACTCAGGGCCCGGACACTATCCGATGAGGCAAAATATTGTGTGAAACATGCTCTCTATCTTTCAAATTATATTAAAGGACTCGATAAAAATCAGACCATAGAAACACTACTTCTTTCCAGTGAAAAACCATTAGAAAGAATCGGAAGTGAGCTAAATATCAAAGTGCCTGTTCACCAGGGCAGGGACAGTGCAACAGAAATAATAATAGATAAAATTCGATCTCTGAAAAAAGAGAATGAATCATTGAAAGAGGAAGTTTCAAAAAAAGATGATGAAATTGCATCTCTCCAAGAGAGGCTCTCTTCTGTTTCGTTAAAACTTTCAGATTTAGAATCCCAAATAGGAGATCTGAAGTCGAGTGAGGCAGAGTTGAAAAAATATAAGGAAGAGCAGCAGAGAATAAAAAACAAGTTTGCCAAAATAGAAAATTCTTTCACAAGAGAGGAAGCGGCAGTACTCAGAGCAAGTGATCGAATCATAATCAGGCTGTACGGACTGAACTTTCCTGTTGGAAAATCTGTTATAGAACCAAAATACTTCGGGCTGCTCAGCAAGGTTGTATCTGCCATTGAACAATTTCCTGAATCCAGAATAACCATTGAGGGACATACAGACTCAAGAGGAAGCGAGAGCGTAAACCAGAAACTCTCAGCAAAGAGGGCAATGGCAGTCTATCAGTACTTCATTGCAACAGCGGGCATAGATTCTTCACGAATAGAAGCAATAGGATATGGAGAATCAAAACCAATAGCATCGAACGAAACAAAAGAGGGAAGAGAGAAGAACCGGCGTATCGATATTATAATTCATACAGAAGAGCACAGATAAATCATTTTATTAGCAAGAGAAATAGAGCGTGTGCAATTAATATTGCATCTCTAACATGATATTCGAAGAAAAATAGATCAATTTGTTTTAATGCAGGTCATTCGAGTGCGTGGCGGCAATCTTACCGCAATTTTAATTAACCACTACCTTCTTACTCATCCACTTCATCTCAAATGCTTTTTCCTGTATTCTGAGGGCCTCATGCCAGCAAATTTTTTGAATGCTTTATTAAAAACAGATTTGGAATAGAATCCCGCATCAAACATTATCTCAAGGATTGACTTCCCTCTGCAACCAGGATCAGAGAGTAACTTCATTGCCTCCTCTATTCTGTACCTATTGATAAAGTCGTTAAAGTTCAAACCAAAACGATCATTAATTATATATGAAAGATAGTTGTAATGAATCCTTATCCTTTTTGACAGCATCTTAAGGGTAAGATCTGGATTTAAAAAAAGTTTTTCATCCTCCATTACTCTTTTAAGTTCTGCAACTGCCTCATCTATTCTCTCTTGTCCTAAAACACTCGATTTTTTTCTATCTCTAATTCTCCTTGTTTTTTCTTTATTATATATAAATACAAAAAAGAATACAGCAAATAGAATCATAACGGATACGAAAACATAGATTATTATTTTTTTATTCTGTAGACTTGTTATCTTGAATTTATAGATTACCTGATTGTCGCTCCAGACACCGCTGCTGTTTGCCGCCATTACAACGAATCTGTACTCACCAGGTTTGAGACCTGCATACCTTGCAATACGAGAAGAACCTGAAGGAAGATAGGTGAAATCGGAATCATACCCCTCGAGTTTGTATAAAAATTTTATCTTATCAGGAGCGGAAAAATCGAAGGCAGTAAAACGAAACTCGATCATCTTCAATCCGCCAAGATTGTGATCGCTGCCATTCAAAACCTGAGGTTTGCCATCGACTAATACCTCGTCAATAACGACATCGGGCGGCAGCATCTTTCTGGTCAGTAAGAGCGGGTCAAATATTGAAATTCCCTTTATTGTGGGATAGTAAATCTTACCAGAAAAAGATGCCCAGCATGATGGCTTGCTATCACCAACACATTGAGAGCTTATCATTCCATCCGACTCGTTGTAATAGACAGATGTAATCAGGGGGACAAGCCCACGAGAATAATCATCAACATTTTTCATGTTTATCCAAAAAACGCCTCGATTACAGCTCATCCAGAGATTCCCAATCCTATCCTCAACAATGCTCAGAATATAATTACTGAAGAGTCCCTCCATCTCTGTATACAACACGAGATTCCCATTAAAAAATCTAAACAGTCCATTACCATTTGTTCCAATCCACACGACCCCATCACTATCTTCATAGAGAGAAATTACATCCACACCTTTGCAGATCTTTTCGAATCTATTGCCCTTATGCATATACAATCCATCTGCTGTACCGATAAAAATCCTTCCAATCCTGTCCTCGAGCAGCACATTAATTTCCTGGCTATCCAGATCTGGCTCCAACTCGATGCTGTGTATCTCTTGACCCTTGAGTATGTTTAATCCTTTATCTGTTCCTATCCAGTATGTTCCTCTTCTGTCTTTTATTACTGCAGATACATTATCCGATTTCAACCCATCCCTCTTTGAGATAACACTGATAACCCCATTCTCCATCCTGACCAGTCCACATTCAGTTCCTATCCAAAGAATTCGACCATCATCTTCATAGATTACTCCTATTTTATTGCTCGGCAGGCCACTTTCTTTATCAAATATATCCACAACCTCTCTGTTAATAATTCTTAAAAGACCACTCTCCTTTGTTCCAATCCACAGAGATCCCTTGCTGTCCTCCAATATGGAATTAACGATTGTGTTTGAAAACTCTTCACTCATTGTGATATTTTCGACCGCTGCCTTCTCTATCCTGACAAGTCCCTCCCTAACAGTCGCAGCCCATATGTTGTGACTCCTATCTATTGCCATGGAGTTGATATGAGACCTCATCAGAGTCGTATCGGATAGGAGATCAACAAATTCTCCGTGGTCTATCACTTTTATGCCACTGGAGATTGTTCCAATAAGAATCACGCCTGGTTTAAATTCCATTATAGATGATATCTGGAGCCATTTCTCAATATAGTGGGGGTCAACAAATTCCTCTCCCCTTCTGAGCACATAAAGGCCACCGAGCGTTCCTATCCATACATTTCCAACATTATCGCAGCAGATAGAAACAACCGACATGTTTGTGAGGCCATCCTCATATCCGTAGGCTCTTATTGTTCCATCGTCTAATTTAGCAATTCCGCCTCTTAGAGTACCTATCCACAGATCGCCCCAGTTGTCTGTTGATAGTGATGTTATTATATTATCATACAATCCGTCATCTGTTGTATAGTGTTTAAAACCCTCATCTGTCAGACAATTAAGCCCATAATCTGTTCCAACCCAAAGATTTCCCCACCAATCACCACTTATTGCTCTTATGTTGTTGTTTGTTAATCCATTCTCCGTTGTATATCTTTCCCATTTCTTATTTGCATAAGAGTAGAGGCCTCCGTCTCTTGTGCCGATCCAGAGAACACCTCTATAGTCTTCATATAGAGCCTGTATCTCTTCACTCTCAAGGATTGGAGTGTTTAATCTGTTAAATGTTTTAAACTCAACTCCATCAAAGCGTACCAGACCAGATGGAGTACCGATCCACATGTATCCAGCTTTTGTTATTATGACTGTGTTGAGGCTGTTTGCAGGAAGGCCATCCTCCACTCCCCACTTCTTAATCATATAGTCATCAAAAATCTGCGTCCTATTCTTTGCAAAGAGTGAAGAGACCGATGTAGAAAAGAAGAGAAAAACAACAGAATGAGCAAAAACAGTTCTCTTAAAAAGGTTAAAATTTTTAAATATCATTTCACAACTATTTCATCACAAAATATCCATGCCTTACCACCAGACCCTGGATGCCAATCAGGACATTTTCCTATGTTCTCTGCTATTACTTTTACATATCTGGCTTTAACATAAGATCCGATCTCTGCAGTAAACTCTTTTATCGATGCATAGGGATTTAGCCCTGCCCCTTTCTCTTTTCTGAATTTTTTGACTGTCCTGAAAGAGTCCCCATCCGCAGATAGGGCAATCTCTACCGACCGAGGAAAGAAAATCCAACTAATCTGGTCCTCAAGAAAACCACAACTGATTTTTCGGATCTTCCTGACTCTGCCGAGATCAACAACTGCTTCAAGATCTATTCCCTCAAAACCCTGCCATAGACCATCCCGAAAATTCTTTGTGCCCCTCAAACCATTGATAAGTCCATTCTCTCCACCTCCTGGATAAGAAGGACTGTACATATTCTTTAAAACAATCTTCTTCCCAACAGCAAGATGGTGAACCTTTTCCCCAATCGATCTTTTGGAAACTCTTCCTGGTTCTCTTACATTCTTACCTGCCCGGCCTGTAAGGGTATCGCCAAGATCCTCACGGGCCCTTTCTGCTATCTTCTCGAGTCTCTCCACTACATCAGGATGTTCTGCAGACACATCCCTCCTCTCACCGACATCATTCTTAAGATCATACAACTCCAGGCCGCATTCCCCCCTTGCATATGCACCTGGATAACCGTTTTTTCCAGGTTCTACCCCACTGTATGATCTGTATTTATGAGGGAACACAAGCTTCCACCTCCCCTGACGAACCGCCCGCAACTGGCCACCATAATAATAGTAGTAGTACTTACGCGGATTGGCATTCCTATCACCTCTAAGAAGACTCACAATGCTAACACCATCTATCTTCTTCGCAGGTCGAGGTGCCCCTGCAAGCTCTACAATTGTCGGAAGTATGTCTATCGTAGCTGCCATCTTCCTGCATACAGATCCAGCCCTGATGTGGCTAGGCCACCACATTATACATGGGACCCTGGCTCCTCCCTCCCACATCGTTCCCTTTCCCTCCCGCAGAGGAAGTGCAGAACCTGCATGGTTTCCGAAATTGAGCCATGGACCATTGTCACTTGTAAAGATCACCAGAGTATTTTTTTCTAGTCCATATTTCCTGAGCGCCTCCAGGATCTTTCCGACAGACCAGTCAATTTCCATTATCACATCACCATAAAGACCCTGCCTGCTCTTTCCCTTAAATCTGTCGGAAACTCCAAGAGGCACATGAGGCATTGAATGGGGTAAATAGAGAAAAAATGGCCTCTCTTTATTCTTTTCAATAAAATCAATGGCCTTTTGTGTGTATAGCGTGGTCAGCTTTGCCTGATCCTCGAGAGTTCTGATCTCACCCACCTTCTCATTATTTTCAATCAATGGCAGAGGCGGATAACGAAGCTTCCACGGTCTTGACCCTGGATTATCTGACGAAAGAGGTGTTCCATCAAAATCTACAGGCCACATGTCATTGGAATAGGGTAGACCAAAATATTCGTCGAATCCATGTTGTAGTGGAAGAAACTTTTTGTGGTGCCCAAGATGCCACTTGCCAAATATTGCTGTTTTGTATCCTCTCCTCTTCAATAGTTCGGCTATCGTCTCTTCATTTGAATTCAATCCAACCATTGACCATGAAGTTAGTGCACCCCTTATTCCAACCCTTTCAGCATAACAACCAGTCAATAGTGAGGCACGAGACGCACTGCATACTGCCTCTGAAACATAGAAATCAGTAAACCTTACTCCTTCAGAGGCCATTCTGTCAAGATTCGGGGTCTCGAATCCTTTTGCACCATAACAGCCCGCATCACAATACCCCTGATCATCTGTAAATATTATTATGAAATTCGGCCCCCTTCTACCTCTGCATAAATAAAAAGGAGTGGTTATGCCAAATGCAATGCTGCTTAGTGCTGCTCTTCTCAACCACTCCCTTCTGGAAATTTCCATCTTCATTGTTGTTGCCTACTCTTATATATCTTTATACTACCATTTACAGTGCGCAGTTTTATCAGACTTCCACCACCATTTATTGAACCATTTATTCTCTTGCTGTTAAATTTCCCTTTTACCTGAAGCGGAAAATCTGTCGAAATTCCTCCATTCACAGTGGATGCTTCTACATCTGCCTGAATTTTATCAGGCAGACTCAATTTAATCCCACCGTTTGTAGTAGATATAGAAACCTGAGCACCTCTGTTGAAACCAACCATCTCAACCCTAATGCCACCATTTGTAGTACGTGCATATACAGAGCCTTTCAGATTCTCCGCATCAATAACTCCGTTTGTTGTCTTAAACTTTTGATCTCCTTCTACACCATCCACCACAACTCTGCCATTAACAGATTTCAAATCGAGGTTTACCTTACGAGGAACCAATACATTAAACCGAATAGTTACGTTTGGTCTTCTTCTCCCAAATATCCAATCAAGAATCGAATTTCCACCTCTGACTTTTGGATAATCGGGTTCAATCTCAAGATTCCTGCCCATTCGATTGACCACGATCTCAACCTGGTCTAAAAACTCTTTAGCATCTCTGGAGCTTCTAGATTTCACCTCGATCAGTGCCTCCACCCTTACAGAGTCTTTTTCCCAGACATCCACATTAATGCTTCCATTGATGCTCTTTATCGATACATTGCTTCCCTCAATAAAGTTAAATCCTTTTCTAAAATGTTTAGTAACTATTGATGCATTGACAAAACTAGCCCAAATTATGATAATCAAAAATACAAACAAACTTCTCTTCATCGTCTTTTCTCCTCTATTTTTTGAATTGTTATTCCCCAGTGCAACCTATCCATAGGAGGATCTTCATTCCATCCATCAAATGAATGAGAACCATCTGTCTTATAATGAACATAGTATCTTCCTGAATCGAGCCGAACTATGCTATTTACCATCCTATTCTTTGCCGCACCACCGGCATGCTGAGTATTCTCATACCTCATCTCCCATACGATATTTCCAGAATCATCCTCAATCCAGCTATAATCGAACATTTCATTATCTTCGCCCTCGCCCAAAGAGTAGATCCTCAAGCTGTCAGGCCTTGATAATACGAGACTTTTTATTTTATGTTCTCTATTACCTACCCTGATGATTTGAAGGAGAATATCATCATCTCCTGGTTCACTATAGGGTTTAATATATTCTGAAATGCTACCTGTATTCTCTATCAACAACCGCATACCCCACGAAGCTGGATCGTATGGAGGAGAACTATTCCACTGCAAATAGGAATGAGAACCATCGCTGGCATAATATACTAAATACTTTCCTGGTTTTAAGGTAATGATTCCATTGAACAGTCTGTTTTTGGCAGCTCCTCCTGCGTGAGAACTGGACTTTTCCGACATTTTCCATACAACTCTACGGCTCGACGCATCCTGAATCCATCCATAATCAACAAACATGTTATTATATCCATATTCGCCAAGACAAATAATCCTTACTCTTGCGCTCTTCTTGAGAACGAATCCATCTTCTTCGAGACAATCATCCCCGACTCTGGTCAGATCGACTATCATATTTCTTTCTATTCGAGGCACAACCTTTCTGACATCTAAATCTCCCTCCTCACACCAGAGAGTTATACCCCAGTAAAGCGGATCATATGGAACCATGTGTATCCATTCATCACATGAATGAGAACCATCTGTAACAAAGTATATAACATAATCTCCTGCTGGCAAAATTATCTCCTCATCTATTATTCTATTCAAAGCCTCTCCTCCACCAAACATCGTCCTCTCATATTCCATCTTCCATGCAGGTTCTCCAGTCTCACCGCTGCAAATCCATCCATAGTCTACCATCTCTCCATCATCGCCCTCACCCACTCCATATACTCTGAACCTTGATCTTTTATCAATCGAAAAATAGGCCTTTGCAAACTCCTCATCACCCATCGGTGTAAGCTGAACTAAAGGCTCCTTATCCTCTGTAGAACGGAACTCTGTTATTATCTCTATGTCATTCTCATCTACATAGAGCGAGATTCCCCATGAGTCTGCACTACTGAACCTTCTGCTTCCATCAAATATATTGCTCAACACATCATATAAAGTAGTCAATGCATTTCGATTTCTGAGTCCAGGCTTAACACTATAGTAAACCTCATAGCTTCCCTGCGGTAGAGTTACATATTCTGTTGCCTGGAACTCAAGGCCTGATCTTTTGCAAGATGGAGCACTTCTGTTCATCTCCCACACAACCCGTCTGGTCCTGCTATCTAAAATCCAGCCACTCGACAAAACTTTTTCCCCTCTTCTATCTAGAGGGCCCCTGCACTTTACAACAAAATCTACTTCTTTTAGAAGAGTAAACCTCTTTACGCCAAAATCACGACTCGTAAAATCCTCAACAGAAACAACCCTTACATCTTTTGAAAAACCAAAAGAGGTAAGGGTAAACAGAATAAGCGGTGCCAGAACTCTCATCTTTAATCCGATTTAAAATGCTCCTTTATCTTAAGAAAGATATCACCCTCATCGGTATATGCCCTAAGCAGTGCCTCCCCTTTGCCAATCTCTCCGTATGCTATCTCACCATCATCTGTTTTTCTTTCCTCGAGGTCAAAATCTGACTCTATCACACCCTCATCTGTCACAAGTCTTACTCTTAAACTACTATTCTCATTTGTCCACAACTCTATGTCACCCTCGTCTGTTTCGAAGTGATAATTACCATTCGCATCCGAATCAAATTCTGCAGAAATGGTTCCCTCATCCGAGCTCAGCCATAAACGAGATGCCTTGAATCTCCTTACACTCATATCTCCTTCATCTGTCTTAATATCCAGCTCTCCTGATGAACCGTCTTCTACCAAGACCCTCCCCTCGTCAACATTAATCCTTACAATAGTAGAGCCTGTGCCATTTAACTTATTCATACTAATATCACCCTCATCCATATCGATCTCTACGCTCTCAGAAGCGATCTGTTCAAGATAGAGATCCCCTTCATCTATCTTCACATTCAATCTTCCTTTTATTCCCTTAATATCCACATCCCCCTCATCATTTCTAATCTTTAAATTTACCTCTTCAGGAACCTTCAATTCATAATCTATCAGTCCATTCCTCCACTCTCTCGATTCCCAGAAGTCGGGATCGAAGAGATCAAAAAAGTTAAAATGTCTATTTCTTTTCACCTCTCTAATCACAAGTCTCTTAATTCCTCTCTGTATAGAAACATCGAGTGCATCAAGCATTTGTTCCGCATCCCTCTTGCTTCTTGCCCATGCCCTCCTGGTCATTTTCAAATAGACTTCATCCTTTTCCCATGTTGTAATAGTGATACTTCCATCATTGCCAAAGAGTGAAATTGTGCCTCCTGGACTGAATTGAAATTTTTTCTCTTCTACACGGTTTACCTCGACTGCATGGATCATAGTGTATGCTCCGGAGAAGAGCAAAAAGATTACTGGCATAAATTTTATTTTCATGGAATCCTCCAGAAATTAAACAAACAGTTATCTGTTGATGGTCAGCTCTCCCAATCCTGGAGTAATTCTGACATAAAACTTCTTTTCCATATCATTAAAATCTTCTGAATAGTAATAACTTCCTCTTCGATATAATGAAGAATCTATCTCCTTGTGGGAAAGAAAACTGAATCCACCACCTATCCTCATTTTTATTCCCATCCCCTCCGGCAGTTGTATGGAGGCCTCTCCAATGTCAAGATCAACCTTTGCCATGCTCTGATCGAGCAGATCACCAGTAAAATCGACCTCCATTTCGCCTATACCACCATTTATGTCTGCCTTATGAAATCTGGCGTTACCAAGATTGATTAACCTAACCTCTCCTACCCTTGAGCTGAAATCAAAAAAATCCATCTCTATTAAGTTTGGCTGATCAAAACTCAGCTCTACTTCCCCTGCCCAGTTGCTGAACGACAACTCCTTCATACGAAGGCCGCCCAGCTCCATCGATATTTCACCTGCCTTTACTCTTGCATCAAGCAGTATGTCGGCTTCAAATGGAAGCTCTACTTTTAAAAAGCTGTTCTCGTTATCTTTCCTCCATCTTGTCCAGCTTCTCTTATCAACAAATACCCTGAGACGATTTTTTTGTTCATTAAAGCTTATCCTATCTCTATATTCATCTTCAGGATACCTCAAAATCACATGTACAGAGGATCCGCTCTCTCCTCTGACAACGACTACTTCTCCTGCATCAACATTGAGAATTATCTCAAAAGGTCGGTCAACAGAAACAGTGAAGGTTTTATTAATCTCCTCCTGACCCCAAACAGGCATAATAAAAAGCAGCAGAAACAGAATCGGTAAGACCTTGCTTTTCATTTGAACCTCCTGATCAAATTATGAACATATAATATACTACGATATCAAAACATAAAAGGTTACTCTATCTGGCGCCATCATTTATTCAAAATGGACGGGTTATTCTAAATAGAAACCTGAAAGGCTTCTTACCCGTATCAGTCCTCCTTGCAACCTCAAACCTCACACTTCCACTCCTGTTCGCCAGTGCAATGCCCACATCTGTCTTTAGATTTTTCCAGGAGAGTGCGCCGAATCCTTTCAACAGACCGTAACCACTATCTGTATCGCCGACCCATCCAGAATCAATAAAAATGATAAGGTTGAACAGTTCCAAGAGTCCCCAATCCAGCTCGTCTGGTAAATCCTGTTCTCCCATCCTGTACTCTATCTGTGCTAACAGCATCCTGTTTCCACCACGATTCAGCGGGCCATTTGGAAACTCCTTGTATTTAAAACCTCTGAGAGTGCTCAAACCACCGAGATGAAAACTCTTATGCCACGGTAAATATCCGTTTGCTGTGCCGATTCTGAGTCGAAAATCGAGCCCTTCATTAAACCCGATCGGCTGATATCGCCTGATATCCATCAGCACCCGATCAAACGAAAAATCACCACCTAAATCACCTCCAGCATGTTCATACTCAAACTGAATATACCATCCTCTATAAGGTGCACTCCTGCTGTTCCGGGAATCGATAGTAAAATTTGCAGTAATGCTTCTCACCGTTCCTGCATCCATAGCAGGATTTTCACGAAAATCTTTACTCTTGCCAGCAAAGAGTGCCCAGTTCACACTCTTTGCAAGAGAATCCAGTTCCTCATAGCGATATGCAGCAGTCAGATTGAATCTCTTAGTAAAATTCTGACTTATATAGAAGCTTCCTCCTTCCCTGAAATAGAAATCTTGAAAATCCTCCTTCAGAAAAAAAGCAGCAAGGGAATTCTCCAAATCGGGTATGATCCATCTATCTTCTGTGTCTATCATGCGGTGATACTCACCACCAAATGCAATATGATAATCCTCAAAGAATCCCTTCTCCAGACCCAGGAGATATTCAAAATCGTTTGACCCAAAACTGTATCCAGTAAAACCATAAATAAATGGCTTATTAGAAAAACCGTAATATGACTCATATCTTTTTACCCTTAAACCCGTATAGATACCTTCTACACGGTTATACCTGAGATCAAATGTTGCACGCCTTCCCCTATCAAACTCCTCCTCCCATTCCCAATCTGAATTTCTATTTAAACTGAAAATCTCCTGTGAATGTAAGGCTCCTGACAGAACCATTCCAACGATTGCTACAAAAACATAAGAAACGATTTTCTTACACATAGCCTCCTCCAGATTATTTTAATCAAACCATGGCCTAGGAGTGCAACATATATGCCATGTTAATAAAATAATTTTAAGATCTTTATAATTATTAACTTAAACAATTTATAAGAATCGAATATCCGCATGATACCCTTAAATTGTTGCAAAATTACATGTGTGAAAAATGCATATTTGTGGCAATTTGACCCATTGTGTGGTGCTACCCGATTGGATCGTTTCTATTTGATTCCATATGATTTCAATTTCCTGTGAAGGTTTGCCCTGTCCATCTTAAGCTTGCGTGCAAGTTTCGAAACATTCCTCCCAACAGAATCATACTCCCTGCTCAGGAGCTCTTTCTCAAATCTCTGAACAATCTCCCTGAAAGAAAACCCCTCTTCTGAGAATATTTCTTCATCTTTTCTTACAATGTTTGAAGATTCCGGAATCATCCTCCTGACTTCTTCCTCTGTGATCACTTCGCTGTTACTCATGATTATCAATCTTTCCACAAAGTTTCTCAGCTCCCTTACATTCCCAGGCCACTCATATAGAGAGAGCACCTCTTTTGCTCCATCTCCCCAGTACTTCATCCCCTTTCCGCTCCTCATACATATTCTGGAAAGAAAATATTCTGCCAGTTCTGGTATGTCGCTCTTCCTCTCTCTCAGTGGAGGAACCTCTATTGGAATCACATTTAAGCGGTAGTAGAGATCCTCTCTGAAACGGCCCTCATCTATCTCTCTCTTGAGATTCTTGTTTGTAGCAGAAATTATCCTAACATCAAATTTGTATGGCCTCTCTCCACCAACACGCATAGCCTCGTTTTCTTCGAGAACCCTCAGTAGTTTTGCTTGCGACTCAAGACTAAGATCCCCTATTTCATCTAAAAATAGTGTTCCGCCGTCTGCTAACTCAAACCTTCCAGCCTTTCTCTTGATTGCTCCTGTGAATGCTCCCCTTTCATAACCAAACAGTTCGCTCTCTATCAGACTCTGTGGAATCGCCGCACAGTTCAGGGTTATGAATGAACGATCCTTTCTCGAACTGCCGAGGTGTATCGCCCTTGCAACCAGTTCCTTGCCCGTACCATTCTCCCCAAAAATCAAGACCCTGCCTTCTGAAGGTGCAGCCTTTGAAATTGATACCTTCAGATCTCTCATGGCAGGTGAATTTCCTATGATTTCATAATCCCTCTCAATAAGAGTGCTCAGGGATTCGACCCTCCTCTCCAGTGCCATATATTCTGAGAGATTCTTAAGGGAAAGAAGTATTCGTTCAGGATTTATCGGCTTTTCAAAGAAGTCGTATGCACCAAGCCTGATAGCCTTTACAGCAGTAGCAATGTCTGCCTTGCCCGATATCATAAAGACCCTGATCCATGGATACCTCCTCCTGATCTCCTCAAGCACACTTATTCCACTCATACCCGGAAGAAGCACATCTAGAATAACTATTTCGAACCGCTTCTCATCTATGGCCCTCAGCCCCTTCTCTCCGCTCTCCACACTCACTACTTCATATCCCTCGTCCCTTAATAATCCCTCGAGGGATGAGCGGATCTGTGGCTCATCATCAACTATCAGAATCTGCATTCTTTTTCAATCCCTTTACTATATTATATATCTTATCCGCATGTTTACGAGTTGCCCTGAATCTCAACCTAACTATCCCATCAATATAACGTCTATCTAAGACTTCGGCCAGATCATATATCTTCGAAATAACCTTGGTCTCAGATATAGAAATATAAATCCTGTCCTCAACCTCCATCTCTTCCAGACGCTTCTGAATTTCCCTCTTTAGATTTTCAAGACCGATTCCTCTTGCAGCAGAAATAAAAAGTGAACCCTGAAACCTCTCTTTGAGATGATTCCAATCAGACATCTCATCTATCAGATCTATCTTGTTGAAAACCATAATGACAGGCTTGTCCCCTGCTCCTATCTCCTCCAGAACATTCTGAACAGTTCCGATCTGTTCCATGAAGTTTGAATGGCTGATATCTACAACATGAACCAGAATGTCTGCCTCTAAAGTCTCCTCAAGCGTGCTTCTGAATGATGCCACTAAATGAGCTGGAAGCTTTCGAATGAAACCCACTGTATCAATGAGCAAAACCCTCCTCTGGCCCTCCAGATCAAACGCCCTTATAGTGGCATCAAGAGTGGCAAAGAGCCTATCTTCTACAAAGACCTCGCTCTCTGCCAGTGCATTAAGAAGAGTAGACTTACCAACATTTGTATATCCAACAAGAGCCACCTTTGGAAAATCCTCCCTCCTCTTACGCCTCACTCTCCTCTGACTCTCGATCTTGAGAAGTTCCTTCTTGAGGTGGGTTATCCTCTTCCTTATTGCCCTCCTGTCAACCTCGAGCTGGGTCTCCCCTGGCCCCCTTGTCCCTATACCGGCCTCCTGCCTTGACAGATGAGTCCATCTCCTGGTCAATCTAGGAAGAAGATACTGAAGCTGCGCAAGCTCAACCTGAATCTGTGCCTCCCGTGTTCTTGCACGTTTTGCAAAGATATCCAGTATCAGGCCGCTTCGATCCAATATCTTGCATCCAATCTCTTTTTCAAGATTTTTTACCTGAATCGGACTCAAGTCTGAATCGAATATCACAACTCCTGCCTGCTTTTCCGCTGCCAGCCTTGCTATCTGATGAACCTTTCCCCTGCCAATCAGTGTTGCAGAATCCACCTCACCCCTTACCTGAACTACCTCATCTACAACTTCTGCACCCGCAGTATCTGCCAGAAGCGATAGTTCCTTCAGGCTCTCCTCTTCATAGAAACGCCTCATTCCCGGCATTACTGCGCCCACCAGAATGGCCCTTTCCCTCTGCTTCTCTATCAACATAAATATAGACCTCACCTCTCAATCTGAAGCTCTATTTTTAGAAGATTTCTTTCTAGAAAATATTCTCATTCCGCCCTGAGCCACTACAATCTCTATCATCAACAAGACAAGAGCAAAAGATAGGGTGATCGGCCACAACTCCTGACCAAATCTTGTTTCTGATACAACTTCCCCCAAACCATCCAATTTATCTACAACCCTCACTTCTGCCTTCGGCACCATCCTCTCTATATCTGATGGTGAGATCTCTCTTAGATCCGACTCTCTTTTGTCAACATTTACTTCTGACATATTCAATATCTGACCATCCCTATAGAAACTGTATATGCCTGGTTCTGTGATCTGTTTAAAACTGATACGTACCCTTTCGCTGCGAAGTTGCGGCAAGAGAAGAATCTTCTCCTTCTCAGGTGTTATAACATAAAATGAACCGTTTATGTTTTTCAGTTTGATGGATGTCTCCAGTGGTCTCCCAACAACCCCCTTGGCCGAAGACTCATAGCTACCAACAGAGAGGTAACACGCTGCCCTGTAGATTAAGGGGGCAAACAGCGTAGAATACCCAAAATTTGACCAGCTCATTTCCACTCCACTTGTAATTAATAGCAAACCTCCCATTCCCGATTTGACCTCTGCAAGAAGAACCATTCCATCGCTCAAATAGATGATGGGATAAAATTCATCACCCACAAGAGACACTGTTCTGAAGAAAGAGGGCGAATGTATGTTCTCCTTGCCTTTGGCAAGCATACCAAAAAATATAGGATGTCCAAAGTCGACATGGTCAATACGCCTTACAAGACCGCTCTCCTCGGGAGTATCGATCACTTCACCAACAATGATTCCGCCGAGATCACCAAGCAGCGAACCGTTTAAATTTTTCAGATCGACCCTGCTCCCCAACAAAACAAGTGCCCCTCCTCCACTATCAATAAATCTTCTGACAGAGGAGACCTCCTCATCATTAAAGTAAGGGTAATTTGAGAAAATAACAACATCGCTGTCAGATAGTTTATCAGACCATATCGATCCAAATACACGCTCTTCAATATTAAAAAGTGTGCTAAATTTGCCCCCGGGGTTCAGTGCCAGCCTTATTAATCTCAGGTCATCTTTTCCTCCGCCTATAAGAAGAACATCTACAGTGTCGGGCTCATAAAATGTAAAATACCATCTATCATCATCCTTCAAAATATCATTTTCTATCTCTATGAATCCTGTAATCCATCCTGCACTCCGAGGCCTCACATCAAAATAGGTCCTCCTCTTCTGCCTGGCCTTAATATCTATTAACTTCTGAGCGGAATTTACTCCATTAATAAAAACCCTTATCAAAAGATCATCAAGATCACTACTTCCAAAATTTTCTACTGTACAATACACTCTAAGAACACCACCTTGTTGATAGATCTTATTTTCTACACCACCATCAACTATACCCACATTATCAATTTCTCCCTCTACAGGGCATAAAAAGAGTGATCCATTATAGTGCTGGATAACAGAGCCGTCCTGAAACCCACTCCTCTGCATATCTGAAATAAGATAGATCTCCCTGTTTAAATCATCAGAGTTGTCAAGAACAGACACTGCCGAGTTAAGCGTCTTTAGTAAATCTCCCCTCATGCATGTTACACTATCACTCGACAAAACCTTTTCTATGGAAGACTTCCCCTCAGCAAAACCATCATCTCTCAAAGTCACACTCTGAAGCAGCACTACATCATCTTTTTCATCAACAAGATTGAGAATAGACATCGCCCATATCTTGGCCTTTTGCCAGAGACCATCTCTTCTCATGCTCATAGAATTGTCCAGCACAATAACAACAGAGCTTCCTGCCCTACCAATTACTCCACTACTCACGAGCACTGGCCTTGCAAAAGAGACTACAAGGAAAAAAATTGCCAGACATCTCAGGATTAGAAGAAGAATCTGTTTGATCCTGAGACGCTGCATTGTATGTCTCTGAACGATTTTCAGAAACCGCAGAGTACTGAAAAACCTCTTCTCTACTTTTTTTCTTGCAAAGAAATGTATCAGGATTGGAACTGCGACTCCTGTGAGTCCAAAGAGTGCTGCTTTATTTAAAAATTGAAGCATGCTGAATTCTTTGCGGTCCTTCCCCCATTATGATAGAGCATCTTCTATAAGTTCACAGATTATATGTGCCACTGTTATGTGAGCCTCCTGAATCCTTTGTGTGCTCGCTGAGGGAACAGATATGATTACATCACTCACACTCACAAGATCATCAGTATTGATCCCTGTGAGTGCAACGGTCCTCATCCCCAGTTCTTTTGCCCTTTCCATGGCAGTAATAACATTTTCAGACTTTCCACTCGTGGATATTCCAATCAGAACATCTCCCCTCCTGCCGAGAGCCTCGACCTGACGACTGAATACATATCTATATCCATAATCATTCCCGAGAGATGTAATTATTGACGTATCTGTTGTCAGTGCAACAGCACTGAATCCCTTTCGCTCTCTTTGAAAACGTCCAACCAGCTCTGCTGCAATATGCTGACAGTCTGCTGCACTCCCACCATTCCCGCACAGCAGAATCTTTCCTCCAACTCTTATTGCCTCTATCATGTAATCCGCAGCCTCTTCAATCGAATCGAGGCTCGATTCTGCCATCTTAATCTTGACATCTGAACTCGACAGAAAGTTCTCTTTTATTATAGATGATCTGGATTTCATCTCTCTATTCCTTTTATCTTCTTAAGGCTCATTTAATAATTTTCTTATCAAAAGGTACAGGGGCAGGGACAATCGGATCCTCTCCATTTACTGCCTTAAGAGGATTTTTGCGGAAAAGAATTTCGGCCATCTCCATCCCCCATCTCCTCGCTACTACCCTGAAGGCCTTGCTGAGCATCAGAGGACGACTCTTTGGATGATGACAGTCTGATGCAACAAAATGAACAAGCCTGTGGTCGAGCAGCTTGAAACTGCATCGCTTTACCGATCTCCCAAAAGCACCTGTAATGCTTCCCGCATTCAACTGAATCAGTACACCCATATTAACAAATTCGAATGCCACCTCTGGACGATAAATTATTATTCTGTTTCTCTCAGGATGAGCAAGTATCGGTGTGATACCATTTACTGTTAAATTGAAAAAAGTTTCTCCTGCATTGTTGGCCATTCCCGATAGAGGCAGTTCAATGAGCAGGTATTTGCCATTTCCATTTATAGTAGCAATTTTTGATTTTATATCGAAAACCGAATGAATGTGTATCTCGGAGCCAAGCCATAGGGAAACATTCAACCCACAATCTATTACTCTCTGTTTCAATTCTCCAAATTTTGAAATAAATTGGTCCTCTAATTCCTGGCTCAAATCGTCCAGCACATGAGATGTGCATACTATGCCTCTTATACCATCTTCTGCTGCCTGCTTCACAAGATCGATGGATTGATCCCAGCTTACAGGACCATCATCCACTCCTGGAAGAATGTGTGCATGAATATCAATCAAATTTAATCTTAGCCACTCTTATGAATCGCACTTGCAAATGATCTAATGAGAGCTTCGTCCCTACTTTTTTCCAGTATGTTTCCGGTTACTACAAACGATGCGCCTGCATTCACCTTCTCCCTTGCAGTATCTGGATCACGAATCCCTCCCCCCACGATCACTGGAATCGATACTTCTCTTGCTACAGCACTTATGATCGACTCAGGGACAGAGTTTTCTGCTCCGCTCCCGGCCTCAAGATAAACAAACTTCATACCCATATATTCTGCAGCGACTGCATGGGCAGCCGCTATATCTGGTTTATTTCTCGGAAGAGGTTTCGTATCGCTGATATACTCTACGGCTGTCACTCCCCCTGACTCTATTAGAAGGTATGCTGTGGAAATCGCTTCAAGATTCATGGACTTTATCAACATGGCAGACATTACCTGCTCTCCAATCAGATACTGAGGATTTCTTCCGCTCAACAGACTCAGAAACAGGAGGCCATCTGCAAGTGGTGAAAGCTGCCTCCCGCTACCAGGGAAGAGTATCAAGGGAATGGAGACTGAATTTTTGATCTCTTTGACCAATCTGTTCAATTTATCCGAAACAATCAGGCTCCCCCCTATCAGGAGCCCATCTACTCCACATCTCTCACATATCCTTGCAAAAGAGACGGTACGTTCAATTGTATCGCAATCGGGATCAATCAGGACAAGATATCCTGCCCCTCTTGTTGTGCATATGTCGATAAGCCTTTTATATAGACTCATTTCTATTCGATATGTTTTTTAACTATTTCAACTGTACCTTTTAGTGCCTCTTTAACCCTGCTCTTATCTCTCGCTCCTGCCAGAGCCATATGGGGCCTGCCGCCTCCGCTCCCGCCAGCAGTTTTTGCAACCTCGTTGACAATCTCTCCTGCCCTTAGGCCTTTTGACTTTATCAAATCATCTGTAACAACACATAAAAAATTAATTTTATCATCTATTTCTGCACTGAGAAGGCCGACCCCTGATCTCAATTTTTCTCTCAACCTGTCACCAACATTTCTTAACTCCTCAACCGATTCAACATCTATGGATGAGGCAACCACCCTCACTCCACCGGCATCAACAGCCCCTTTGATTATCCTCTCGATTTCTGAGGAGATGGAAAAACTCTGCATTCTCTTTAATCTTTTCTCGAATTCTTTTTTCTCTTTTATTAGATTTAATACTCTAAGCTCTATTTCATCTCTCCTGCACCGCAGCCTATCTTCGAGACTTAGAAGAATTTGATTCTCTCTTCTTAGAAGTTCATCTGCCCTCTCACCTGTCACTGCCTCTATTCTCCTTACCCCGGCGGCCACACCCTCTTCTTTAATTATTCTAAAATAACCAATCTCGCCGGTTCTTTTTAAATGGGTTCCTCCACACAACTCCATAGAATAATCATCAATTTTCACGACCCTTACATTTTCTCCATATTTTTCACCAAACAGGGCAGTCGCACCCATATCCTTTGCCTCCTTGAGGGTCGCCTCAAATGTGTTAACCTCAAGATCGTTCATTATCTGTAAGTTAACCTCTCTCTCCACTCTATCGATCTGCTCCCGGCTCATCGCCTCAAAATGGGTAAAATCAAACCTAAGTCTCTCAGGTGCAACCAGCGAGCCAGATTGATTGACCCGATCCCCCAAAACCTTCCTCAGCGCCTTATGAAGAAGATGGGTGGCAGTATGGTTTCGGGCAATCGAGAGCCTCCTCCTCATGTCCACTGCTGCCTTTACAGATTTATTGTTTACACTGTCGCCTTCAACGAAACTTCCCCTGTGGAGGATCATGTCCCCTTCTCGCCATGTGTTGTGAATCTCTATCTTAAAACCACTGCCCTTAATATATCCTGTGTCGCCCACCTGTCCACCCGCCTCACCATAAAAAACAGTTCTATCCAGAATAACTGTTATCGTTCCATTATCTTCAATTCTAAATTTTCGAATAAAAGCCTCTGTCTCTGTTCTATCGTACCCAATAAAAAGTGAATCATCCCCTTCTGTAACTACCTGCCAGTCAGACTCTACTGCAGATGTAAATCTCTCTGCTCTTTTGGCTCTCTTCCTCTGTTCGTTGAGAGCCTTCTCAAAACCCTCCTCATCCACATCCATATCCCTTTCTCTTGCCATGAGTTTTGTCAAATCGAGAGGAAACCCGTACGTATCATAAAGCTGAAAAACATCCTTACCAGGGATAATCCTGGTTCCTCTCTTAAGAGTTTCATCTGCAAGCCTCTCAAAATTCTCTATCCCCCTGTCCAGAACCTCGTTGAATCGCTCCTCCTCTGCCTTTATGACGCGTGTTGTGTGATCGATCCTTTCCGCTATCTCTGGATAGGCATCTCCCATTATATCAACAACCGACTGGACAAGCCGATACATAAACGGCTCATGCATGCCGAGTTTTCGGCCATAGCGAGAAGCCCTTCTCAACAGCCGCCGAACCACATATCCCCTGCCCTCGTTCGATGGAATTGCACCATCTGTTATCGAAAAAGTCAGGGCGCGGATGTGATCGGCAATAACACGTGACGCCGAAATATTATCTGGATCTTCCCAACTCTTTCCTGTTATTCTTGATATCTGCTCTAAAATTGGCATGAAAAGATCTGTATGATAGTTTGACTCTTTCCCCTGAAGAACCGCTACTGCTCTTTCGAGGCCTAAACCGGTGTCCACATGCATCTTGGGAAGCCGTGTAAGCTTACCCGACTCGTCGCGATTATACTGAATAAAGACAAGGTTCCATAGTTCTATTATCCGTCTGCAATCTGAATTTACTCCACACACATGGCCTGCCATACCCTTTTTTTCACACCTCTGTTCTCCCAGGTCTATGTGGATCTCAGAACAGGGGCCGCAGGGGCCTGTCTCGCCCATTTCCCAGAAATTTTCCTTTTCATCAAAACGACAAACATGAGATGGATCGATGTCTGTCACGCTCTTCCATATCGACTCTGCCTCATCATCTTCCCTGAATACAGTTGCATACAATTTCGATTTAGGCAGACCCCAGTCATCTGTAACCAGCTTCCATGCCCATGCTATAGCCTCCTTCTTATAATAATCGCCGAATGACCAGTTCCCCATCATCTCAAAAAATGTGTGGTGGTGACCATCGTGCCCGACCTCCTCAAGATCGTTGTGTTTCCCACTTACCCTTATACATTTTTGTGAGTTGGCGGCCCGTTTATACGGCCTTGTTCCAGTGCCCAGGAATACATCTTTGAACTGATTCATTCCAGCATTGGTAAATAGAAGAGTCGGATCGTCATTCGGTACAACAGGAGCACTCTGAACAATCCTGTGACCCCGCTCTCTAAAAAAATTTAAAAATGATTCTCTGACCTCTGATGCCTTCATATCCATCCCCGGATTCAATTATCAGTATCGAAACTTTATAATCTGAATAATTTTGTATCCGATTCTCCCCTTCATCTCTCTCTCCCATCATCAACTATCTCTGAAACCACACTATTGATAACATCCCAGTCAAAACCCCTTCTTGCAAGAAAATCGGACAGTCTCTTCCTAACCCTATTATCTATCTCTTTATATTTGTAAACCTTCTTCTTCACTATCTCCTTAGCAACATCCTCCTCTGTCTGCTCCTTAAAAAACTCCTCAACAGCCCTTTGTGAAATCTCTCTGTCAACTCCCTTTGAGATCAATTCACTGTAGAGCAGACGCTTAGACATTGGTTTCTGCCTCATTCTGCTATAAACAAAAGATGCGGCGAACTTAATATCATCGAGCACTCCTATTTTTCTAAGATCACCAACCACATCACAAACGACTGCATCGGAGAAGCCCTTATCCTTCAATTTTCTCCTGAGCTCTTCTGTGCTTCTGGCTCTGTATGAAAGAAGAGATAGCGCCTTCTCTTTTACCCTCCTCTTTTCCTCATCCAAAATAATCCTTTTAATGACCTCTTCATCGAGCATGTCGCCTTCATGCAGATTGTATTTTAAGACCAGTTCCCTGCTGATACCAAAACCAAAATCCCCATTGATATAGATGTTGTAACGCTCTCTTCGATGTTTCTGAGGTTCGATCCTCGTGATTTTACCGCTCTTCTCATTCACTCTTTTTGTTGTTATCTTTTTTATCATCTTCTTCTTTGAGTAGACCCATCTTCTCTCTAACAGCCTTCTCCATCTTCTCATAAATATCACGATTCTCAGGATTTGTTAAAAACCTCCTTACATTCTCCCGTCCCTGCCCAATTCTCTCTCCCTGAAAAGAATACCAGGTTCCGCTCTTTTCGACAACACCGAGATCAACTCCAAGATCTATTATCTCACCTGCCTTAGAAATTCCTGTCCCATACATGATGTCAAACTCTGCATCCTTGAATGGTGGAGCAATCTTGTTTTTTACAACTTTTACTTTTGTCCTGTTGCCTACAACATCTGTTCCATCCTTTATTGCACCGGTCCTCCTGATGTCCATCCGAATTGTAGAATAGAATTTCAGGGCCCTACCACCAGTGGTTGTCTCTGGATTACCAAACATGACTCCTATCTTCTCACGAATCTGATTTATGAAAATAACACACGTCTTTGATTTGCTTATTGCAGCCGTCAGTTTTCTTAACGCCTGGGACATCAACCTCGCCTGGAGTCCCATCTGTGCGTCTCCCATCTCCCCCTCTATCTCTGCCCTTGGGACCAGAGCAGCAACAGAATCGATCACAATCACATCTATGGCTCCGCTGCGCACTAAGGTCTCTGTGATCTCGAGTGCCTGTTCACCCGTATCTGGCTGCGAAATAAGAAGATCATCTGTGTTTACACCGAGTGCCTTTGCATACTTTGCATCAAGGGCATGTTCGGCATCGATGAATGCTGCTATGCCACCCTTTTTCTGTGCCTCTGCTATTATATGAAGAGCAAGGGTTGTTTTACCGGACGACTCAGGACCAAAAACCTCGACTACTCTCCCTCTCGGAACACCTCCGACACCAAGCGCCCTGTCCAGCGAAATTGACCCTGTTGATATAGAAGGAACACTCATCACTCCCTTTGTCTGGCCAAGCCACATCACAGAACCCTTGCCAAATTGTCTGTCGATCTGGCTAATGGCAAGATCCAGTGCTTTTAGCTTATCATCTCTTTTCTCATTTTCATTCATGATTTATTATCCCCTCAGTTGAATACTTTTTAGTTTTGTATAAATACCTCCTGAAGGCCTCAGATCACTCCGCATGAGAAGAATCTCGTCTTGGATGAAACTTTCAGATTCAAATTTTGATGAAAGCAGCTCCTCTGTCAGACTATCTATATATTTAATAGAACGAACCCTCCCTAATGTCAGGTGAGGTGAGAACTCCCTCTTCTCTCTTTCAAATCCAAGATTATATATTTCTTCATCTATACATTTTGCCAATCTTTGAAGTATCTCCCTGCCCTCATCTATTCCAAGCCACAAAACCCTCGGCCGCCTGGCAGACGGAAAGACTCCAGTTCCATATACTCTTACATTGAACGGTGCGAAACCGGCCACAGCATCCTTTAAACGCTGGTCAATAATGTCAACCATTGACTGTTCAATATCACCAAGAAATTTCAATGTTATGTGGATATTCTCCGGCCGTACCCATTTAACGTCTGCTCTGAAGCGTTTTAGTTTCTCCTGGAACTCTTCAATCTGATCCCGCACACTCTCGGGTATGTCAACAGCAATAAATGTACGAATTTTATTCTTCTGTCTCAAGTGAATTCAATCCCAACTCTTAAGATTTGTTCTTAAAACATTCAAGGCCGCAATGGCAAATCTTTCTTTATTTATATCCCTTTGTCTTGAGAATATGTACCTTTCACTATATCTTTTTTTAGAATCTGAATATCCAATATAAACAAGACCAACAACCTTTTCCCTCGACCCTCCCGAGGGACCGGCTATTCCAGTAGAAGAGAGCCCTATATCGGTTCTGCTCCTCCTTCTTACTGCCTCGGCCATTTCGATTGCAGTCTCACTGCTGACTGCCCCATAGCGATCTAACGTACCCTCCGAGACTCCAAGCAGTTCTACTTTTGCCTTGTTGCTGTATGCTACGATCCCTCGTTCAAAATAGTTAGAACTTCCAGGTATATTGGTGAGCTTATGAGCAATGAGACCTCCTGTGCACGATTCTGCTACGGCTATCCTCAGTCCATTTTTTATCAATAGATCTGCAACAATCTTTTCTATCTTCTCATCACCTGTAGAGATTATATAATCCCCTACCCTCTTGATGATAAAATTTTCTGCTCTGTCAATCTTCTCTTCTGTACTGGACAAACCTGTAATCATTCTGAGACCTATCTTGACTCCTCCTCTGCCCGGCAAAAATGATATTCTTATATCAGAAAACTCATCCTGGAAATCCTTAAGTCTTTCGAATAATTCCGACTCTGCAATGTTCAGGGTCGTGAAGGTACGAGTTAAAATCCTCTCAGAACCACCCATGTCCAAGAGCTGTTTTAGGACAACTCTCTCCATCATCCTCTCCATCTCAGACGGTACACCTGGCAGAACGTATACCGTACTACCCTTGCTTCTTATGACCATGCCCGGAGCAGTTCCAATCTCATTGTCGATTATCTCTGCACCTTCCACAACCTCTGCCACACCTTTATCGCCCTCTGTTAAGTGGCGGCCCCTGTCTTTAAAATAACTTCTCAGCCTCTCGAGTACTCTCTCATCAAGCCTTATCGGCAAATCGAAAAACTTTGATATTGCCTTTTTTGTTATATCGTCACAGGTAGGGCCCAGACCTCCAGTCACTACTACTACTGAGGAATGTTTCAGTGCCCGATTAAGCACATCTACTATCTCATCCAAATCATCACCAACTGATGTGACTCTCCTCACATGAAAGCCTGCCTCATTAAGCCTTCTGCCTATATAGGCCGCATTTGTATTGACCGTTATGCCAGAAAGCAGCTCATCCCCTATGGAAATGATTTCCGCAACCTTCATTCGAAAATTCCTAAATTAAAAAGAGAACGATTCTTAGGGAAAGATTTGTATATATTCCTGCTATAAGATCGTCTATCATCACACCCCAGCCCCTTTTGATATTCTGCGATCTATTTATTGGAAAGGGTTTGAAAATGTCGAAAGCACGGAATATAAAAAATCCAGCAATAATCAATTTCCACGAGATGTTGGGCGGTAAAAAAAGAAGTGAAACCCACATTCCTACAATTTCATCTATGTTTATGATCGATGCGTCGCGTCCATCGCTCTTCTCAACCTCTGTTGCACAGACAGCACCTATGAAAAAAAGTGCCACAACCACCACAAGTAATGCAAACCCTCTCATAGAAGGTACTATCCAGAAAATAAACAGTGCAACTGCGCTCCCAACACTACCAGGTGCAATGGGAAAATATCCCGAATAAAATCCTGTTGCCAGTAGTCGATATACTATTTTCATCTTCCTGCAGTTTAATGTTAGACATCAGAAGGAACAAATTTTCTGTAAATATCTATACCAATCTGTTTTATACTCTCTCTGTTTTCGATCAAATAGATCAGGCCAGAAACTATTGTTAAGAACGTAATTATATACATTAATATCAATATTATATTCGAACTGTTCACAAATTCTATCAAACTCTCTATCCCCTTTTGCCATTCTCCCTTATTTAGAATATGAAAGATAAATATAAAAAAGAGCACAACAAATTGTCCGAATGTTTTTATCTTTGCCAGTAGATTTGTCACAATCTGGCTCTCCTTCAATAGTGAATATGACCGTATCAATGTTATAAGCAGATCTCTAATCACTATGACAAGAACCATCCACGCAACAACATATCCAATAATACTAAAACATATGAATGCAGAAGAAATTAGAATCTTATCTGCCAGCGGATCGAGAAATTTTCCCCACTCCGATACGCTGCCATACTTTCTGGCTGTATATCCATCATACCAGTCTGTTAGTGATGCCAAAGTAAAGATTATGAAAGAACAGAAAGTTGCTGTAAGGCCGTCAACAAAAAGCAACAGAACAAAAATTGGTGTCAATATTATTCTTAAAATTGTTAGTTGATTTGGAAAAGTCATAGCCTAAATCTATTATATCTTCATTCTGCCCTCTATCGCCTTAGCAATCGTAACTGAATCGTTAAACTCAAGAGAACCACCAAAAGGAATGCCTCGTGCGATTCGAGTAACCAATACATTTTTTGATTCCAGAATCTTTGCAAGATGAGCCGCTGTCATCTCTCCCTCTACCGTTGGATTCATTGCCAGAATTACCTCCTCCACACCCTTATCTATACGCTGTACCAGTTCATCTATATGAAGATCTTCTCTTCCTACACCTTCTAATGGCGACAGCAGCCCCCCCAGAACATGGTAGAGCCCATTGTAACTCTGTGTCTTCTCTATAGCAAGAACATCTCTTGGCTCCTCAACCACACATATAATACTTCTTTTTCTATTTGGGTCCCTGCAGAATATGCATGGATCCTCATCGGTCAGGTTAAAGCATATAGAGCAATGACCAACCTTATCTGTAAGATCCATGATTGCTTCTGCAAGTTCCCTGCTTTCTTCTCCCGCCTCTTCAAGTAGGTAGAGCGCTATCCGCTGTGCAGACTTTTCACCTATTCCTGGAAGCTTCGATAAACTCTGAACCACTCTCTCGAGCGTCTTTGATGAATACTTCACACGGCCCTCCTGCTTAGATATTGATTCCTGGTATCTTTAATCCTCCAGGCAAATTACCGAGCATGCCGCCTGTTATTTTAGACATCTCATCCTGAGCAAGTTGAGCCGCCTTCTCGAGGGCCTGATTAGTGGCAGCTGTTACAAGATCTTCAAGCATCTCAACATCATTTGAATCCACCACTTCTGGATCAATCTTAACAGAGATGACTCTCTGACTGCCGGACACCTTCACAGTTACCATTCCGCCACCCGCAGAACCCTCTACACTCATCTTCTTCAGATTCTCCTGTAGTCGGGCCATCTCCTTCTGAATCTTCTGTATCATACCAAATTGCTGTGCCATGTTCGGTGTCATGATTGAAAACTACCTCCTGAATTTATTCAACAATCTCTGCATCGAAATCATCAACAATTTTCTTCACAATGGGATCCTTATCAATCAATTCCTCCAGCCTATTCACTCTCTTCTCATTTTGAGCAGCACTTACATCTCTTTTTGGCAAATCCTTTTTAACACATCTAAAATTTACACTGCTTCCAAAACATTCTCTAAGCACATCATTCACTAAAGACTTTGCCCTGTTGATCGCATCTATATGAAAACCATTGTTTATTCCAAATCCGATCTCAATTGTATTACCATCTACACCCAGAATCACACCCTCCTGTAGAAATGATCCTACAGTTATCTTCTTGTGTTTGACTCTTTTTACAACATCATCCCACATCGATTGCACATATTCAATATCTATGCTATTTTTTTTTTGATCTTCTGTTCTCGATTCCTCTCCAGCCTTACTCTTTCTGTCAGACACCTCTTTATCACCGCCTTCTGCCCTTCCGGTTCCTCCAAGTCGAGAGAGTAAATCCTCGACCATTACAGTGCTGTCCATCTTTACCATTCTTGCTATTGTCATTTCAAGAACAAGCTGTGGATTCGGGCTCTGTCTTATTATCCTTTTCGCCTCAGTAACAATGTTTATCATTCTCAAAAGATCTGCTTCATTGAAATCTCCTGCGATCTTTAAATATCTTTCTCTATCTTCACCAGTAGCTTCAACAAGATCTGCAGACCCTACCGATTTAACTACCAAGATATTTCTAAGATGTTCCGCCAGACCAATAAGAAACTCATCGACATCATAACCCTGATACAGAATTTTCTCAACAAGAGTGAACCCCTTCGACAGCTCCTTTGATTGCAGGATCTCTGTTACTTCGAAAAACATATCCTGTGCTATAAGCCCAAGCCCCCTTATGACTTCATCCTTAGTAATCTTTCCTTGAGTGAACGAAATTAATTGATCAAGTATTGACTGCCCATCCCTTAAGCTGCCGTCAGCCTTCTTTGCAATGAGATGTAGGGCTCCATCTTCTATTTCTATGTTCTCCTGTTTACAAATAAACCGTAAACGATCAATTATATCGTTAATACCTATGCGTCTGAAGTCAAACCTCTGGCATCTGGAAATTATAGTTACTGGAACCTTATGCGGTTCTGTTGTTGCAAATATAAAGATAACGTGATCCGGTGGCTCTTCGAGAGTCTTAAGCAGTGCATTAAATGCAGGGGAGGTCAGCATGTGTACTTCATCGATAATATAGATCTTATACTTCCCATGGGCTGGTGCATATTGAATATTGTCTCGCAGATTTCTTACCTCATCAATTCCCCTGTTAGAGGCACCGTCAATCTCAAATACATCTATAAACCTTCCCTCTGTAATCTCCCGGCAGTTTGAACACTCATTACAGGGAGAGCCATCTTTGAGATTCTCACAATTTAAAACTTTTGCGAGTATCCTGGCAGCACTGGTTTTGCCTATTCCTCTCGGTCCTGTAAAGAGGTATGCATGTGCCAGTCTGTTATGAAGCACGGCATTCCGAAGCGTATCTGTCACATGATTCTGTGCAACAACATCGTTCCATACCTGGGGGCGATATTTTCTGGCAATCACAAGATATGACATAATCAAATCCGATTAGTAATTTATAAAGGCTGTGCACCCACCTTCGATCCTTCGTTACCACAATCTGTATCTGGCAGCCAACTCCAGTCAAGTTGACCTGCGGCACATGGGCAAAATGCTTACCGCTGCTACCTCCCGGTCCTGACGGGGTTGGGCACCTGCCCATTGCACAGGACTCGAACTATCATCGCCGCTTACCAGATTCATATCGTGGGCGAATTAGACCTCAGTGTGGGAATTCGACCCTGCTGTAGCGGGTTGCAGGTAACAGGGCACCGCTAACTCCCCGTCTAGCACAGCCTTAACAGTGGAGCAGAGCGGGATCGAACCGCCGACCTGTACGTTGCGAACGTACCGCTCTCCCATCTGAGCTACTGCCCCCTTTTTTAACAAATATCAAAAAACTGCGGAGAGGGCGGGATTCGAACCCGCGGTAGCTTTCACTACACACGCTTTCCAAGCGTGCACCTTAAACCACTCGGTCACCTCTCCTGAAAAAAACCATTACTAGTAAACAGCCTATCTACTTCTACACCTTTCAGACAATCATCCTTAACATATAATCTTATGATGCGGAGAGGGTGGGATTCGAACCCACGGTTCGCCGATAGGCGAACAACGGTTTTCGAGACCGCCCGATTCAACCACTCTCGCACCTCTCCAGAATGATATACAAAAGAATCTCTATCTTTTCTGGTCTCTCGTTCTTAATAGTCTAAAAAATGATCTTATAAGTTCTGAGGATTCTTCCTCGAGAACACCAGATATGACCTCAACCCAATGGTTAAGTCTGTGATCCTGAACAATATTTCTCAGCGATCCACAAGAGCCCGCCTTTGGGTCCATTGCGCCTATGACCACTACATCCAGTCGAGCAAGAACGATCGCCCCGGCACACATCGCACATGGTTCGAGTGTTACATAAAGGGAACAGTCCTCAAGCCGCCATGAATTCACACTATTTGCCGCTGCTGAAATCGCTATCATCTCTGCATGCGCCGTAGGATCATTGAGTGTCTCTGTCTGATTATATCCCCTTCCTATAATCTGTGTTCCCTGAACCACAACAGCACCTACTGGAACTTCATCATGGTAAAAGGCCTTCTCAGCTTCCTTTAGTGCCAACCTCATCCAATCTTCGTGCTGTTTCATATTAAACCAAAATCACATCCTAATAGAATACCCGATTGAGAATATAAAAATTTTAATAACAAAAAGCAATGTCAATTCCGAATAAGAATGGGTGAAAATTTTAATCTATAAGGGATTTTTATGCCCTGTGGTAAGATCCAATAAATCTGTCTGTCTGATGAATTGTTAATACAAATCTTGTTAAGATATAGTATTACTCATCATGAAAAAATTTTACTCTACACTCACTCGTACGCCCGAAGGGAGTCGAACCCCTAACCTCCTGATCCGTAGTCAGGTGCTCTATCCAGTTGAGCTACGGGCGCATATAATTGATTTTTTTATAGTGAGAACTTTGTAGCGCGTACGGGAGTCGAACCCGTGCTACCGGCGTGAGAGGCCGGCGTCCTAGACCACTAGACGAACGCGCCATTTAAACATAACACCACAACGACCAGATTCCCTATATTTTCCGTACGCCCGGAGGGACTCGAACCCCCAACCCTCTGATCCGAAGTCAGATGCTCTATCCAGTTGAGCTACGGGCGCTCGCAATCGCTGGGGAGCAGGGATTCGAACCCCGATTCTACGGTCCAGAGCCGTATGTCCTGCCATTGGACGACTCCCCAGAAAATTTGATAATGAATTTATAAACATATTACTTAAAAGTCAAATACTTTTATTCAATTAAGTCCCAAATACATACACCTGTCTAAAAACCACATCACCCTCATCAGGATCTATTGGAGGGAAATCTTTCCACAATCTTATGCGTGCGAGAATACATCTTTCGACTCGTTTATTGTTCAGGGTCGACGATACAATCTCTGCATTTTTAACACTGCCGTCAGGTGCAACCGTTATTCTAACAGTTATCTTTCCTTTAAGGTTTGGACTCCTCTTCAGCTCCCGTTCATAGCAGTATTGAAGAGCCGAATTGTGAGAAATCAACACCTGTTGAATCGCCTCAGGACTCCGATAGACACTCTTCTTTCCCTTTCCTGCAACATCTGAAACAGATTCTACTACAATTGTTCCCTTTCTGGTAAGTTTTCTTGAACCGGCACTCTCCAGATCCGATACAAGATCATCGATGTTTGTCTTCCTCCCGGATCTCCTGCCCCTTACTGTTCCTCCTCCTCCCCCTTCTCCTAATCCAGAACCTCCCTGAGTCTTCAGTCCATCTACAGATGAAAGCACCTCATCCAGATCCTTACCAGAACCGCTTCCTCCTTTTGATCCAACATCGAGTAGACTCGAGACAGCCTCTCCCTGAGCAGCGCTTCCTGTTCCTGTTAAAAGTGCAAGAAGCCCGCGGTTGCTAACCTGCTGCGATATTGCTTCGCGAGAACGCCTCCTTGCCTCTGCAGCCTCAATTCTTGTCATCCTTCGGCCTCCTCCATACTCTCCACCCCCCGAGCCACCTTCACCACTCGCCTTATTGCCACTCCCCTCTCCTCCTCCCTCTCCAGATCCTCCGGATGTTTTTTCCTCACCACTACTCTTATCAACACTCTTTGCGCCACTAACAGTTGTGCTCAACAAATCCTCACTACTTTGATTATCGGCTTTGGCGCTTGTCCTTAGGACAAAATTTGCAAATCTCTCCTGAATCCTCTCTATCTCCCTTTCACTATACTCTGGAAGAGGCCTCATAGCAAGAAAGGCTACTATTGCCCCTTCAATTAGTATTGTAAAAAGAAGGACTGCTAAGAAATTAGAATCCAGATCACTAAATAAAGATTTCTTAAATTCTTTTACTATATTATTTTCTATTGTCCTATCCGTGATCTTTACCCCTCTCTTTTATAAACAACAAGACGCATATTTGGATAGTTAGACCTGCCGCAAGTCGCCATAACCTTTATTAATATACTGTAGGGAAGATTTTTATCACCCTGAATAGTGACCTTACCCGAAAATTTTGTACCATATTTTTTCTCCATCTTCTCTGCTTCCGATGCATACAGGCGAAGCTCCTCCTGAAGTGCAGGAATTATATATCCCTCCTGTTTTAGTACATCTCTGGTTCGCTCTACAGGTTTATTATTTACCAAAATCCAATCGTATGAAACGGTAACGTCAAGACCAAGCTCTGGACTGCTCTGCACACTTGATGACGGCAACGTAAGATCCTGTGAAGGATTTATAAGCTGTCCATGAACAGAATAGGTCTTAAGCAGGAACACAAGAATAATCGTAAACATATCCATCATAGATGTGAGCTGGAGCCTCACCTCGCCAGGATCGGTCTTATGTTTCTTTGCATGTGATGGTATAAAAGCCATAGACTCCTCAACTAATTAACGTACTTCTGCACTCAGCAAGACATTGGGAAACAGTGACTGTCTCTTCCCATTAATCTTTATTGATCTTGCTGCATCCATCGTATTCACAATTGTTTGATAGACAATGTCTGGCTCTGCAAGGATTATTATTCTATCATAATCAGGAAACCTGTTTTCTGCCTTTTTTCTTATTTCATAAAGCTTCTCTGACAGCGAGCCATAATCATGAACCATCGAATCGTTTTGAGCCATTATAAGAGGAATTGTAGGCTCGCCCTCCCTTTCTCCTGACAAGACTGCCATGGAGCTCGATATGAAGAATCCCTTGTTTGTTATAGTAACAGTAAGGTCCAATCTCTTTATATCTTCAATGGGAAGCTCATTTAACTTCTCACCCTCTGGCCCAACAGCAGCAGGTGGAAGATTAAGCTGAATTACTCCCAGTTTGACAAACTCGGCAGAGGTAAGCAGAAGTGGAATCAATACTACCATGAGATTCATCATTGGAGTAATGTTTGTATGAATCCACTCAAAACCATGTTTTGCCCTTTTTGACGGCCTGTAAGCCATAGTGGCTATTCCTCTTTTGTCATTAAATTAATCAGTTTTACTGTATGTTCATCTATCTCATCGATTATTCTCGTGGTCTTATTATGAAGAATCGTATACATGAGAATTGATGGTATTGCAACGGATAACCCTGCCAGCGTAGTGTTCATTGCAACCGATATACCATGTGCAAGAAGCCTCGATTTTTCTGCAGCATCAATCCCAGGAGCAGATACAGATCTAAACGCAAGAATGAGTCCATATATCGTGCCCATCAGTCCGATTAGAGTGGATATGTTACCTATCATTGCAAGATAATTTGTTCTTGCCTGCAACCTTGGAATAACCTCAAGAGTCCCCT
>Ga0190359_1000118_pt1 | contig 49872 bp, 49 predicted proteins | sample 48721823_MG_FD_161269 | JGI IMG/M metagenome (GOLD analysis project Ga0190359, IMG submission 161269) | Hydrothermal vent microbial mat bacterial communities from Southern Trench, Guaymas Basin, Mexico - 4872-18-2-3_MG | ecosystem: Environmental > Aquatic > Marine > Hydrothermal vents >...
TATCCACAAGATAAAGGTAAGGTTGAAAGGGCTATAAGAAATTTTGCAGAGGAGTTTGTTTACTTAATCAAAAAATTTCCTGAATGGCTTGATGGTAAAATAAAAGAATACCAAAGATGGTTTAATAATAAAAGATTTCATAGAGGGATTAATGCTATTCCTTGTGAATTGTATACTTAATAACTTTACTTTACAAAAACGCAATGTTTTTAAAAGTAAAAAAATTCTTTATGAGAATAAATGAAGGACTTAAGTATAGTAATCCCCGCATATAATGAGGAAAAGAATGTATTTCTCCTTTATGATGAATTAAATGATGTTCTAAAGAAACTTAAAAAAAAATATGAGATAATTTTTGTAGATGACGGTAGTAAGGATAATACATTCAGTGTACTAAAAAAAATAGCTAGATTGGATAAAAAAATTAAAATAATAAGTTTTCAGAAAAATTTTGGGAAAGCGGCTGCATTATCTGCAGGATTTAATGAAGCAAGTGGGAAAATAATAATTACGATGGACTCGGACTTACAAGATAATCCTAAAGAAATTCCAAGACTAATAGAAAAGTTAAATAAAGGTTATGACTTGGTTGTTGGATGGAGATACAAAAGAAAAGACCACCCCTTAAGAAAGATAAACTCAAAGATATTTAATATCCTAGTAAGAATACTAACAAAAATAGAAATTCATGATTCCGATTGTAACCTTAGAGCTATGAGAAAAGAGGTTGCAAAAAACTTAAATCTCTATGGTGGACTTTATAGGTATATCCCATCTATAGTAAGTTACCAAGGATACAAAATTGGTGAGGTAGAGGTCACCCATCGTCCTAGAAGATTCGGAAAAAGTAAGTACGGAATAACACGGTTATTCACAGGATTTTTTGACTTAATTACAATAAAATTCCTTCTTAGTTACAAAAAAGCTCCAATGCACTTATTTGCTATTTTTGGTTCAATATTAACTTTAATTGGATCCCTAATCTCCCTTTATCTTGCTTTTATAAGGTTGATTCTAAAAATACGGATAGGAGAAAGACCTTTGCTTTTGTTGGGGGTACTATTGATGATCATGGGTGTTCAATTTATATCTATTGGACTTATTGGAGAAATGATAACAAGTAAAGAAAATGGAAAGAAATATATTATAAAAAATAAACTCAACTAATAAAATTAAACTTCAAAAAATGACAAAAAAAATATTTTTGGACATTGCCCTTTCCAGAATTCCTTATATATTGAGTTTGCAAGATAGAAATCCTTTTTCTCCGACATATGGTTCTTTTGATAGGGAGTTCTGGCAGTATAAAAAATCAGATACGCCTTATGCAAGCTTACAAGGGGCTGTTTTATCTTTAGCGCTTTTATATAAAAATAAACTACCAAAAAACCCCTATTACAATAATAAACGGATATTAGAATGGATAATAGCAGGACTAAGATTTCTTATCAAAATCCAAAAAAAAGATGGAAGTTTTGATGAATACTACCCAAATGAGAAATCATATATAGGTACGGCGCTTGCTATGTATCCTTGTGCTGAAGCATTTTACCTCGTAAGAGACGAAATTAAAATAGATGACAAAAAAAGGATAATGAAAATGTTTGAACGGTCTGCAGATTTTCTTTCAAAAAATATTGAACCAAAGGTTTTAAACCAAGAAACTATGGCTACTTTAGCAATATATTGTATCAATCAGATATTGAAAAAAACTGAATTAAAAAATTCTTTTGAAAAAAAATTGAAGTTTGTACTAAAAAGTCAGACAAAAGAAGGATGGTTTCCTGAATATGGGGGATGTGATGTAGGATATTTGAGTTATACCATTGACTTTCTTGCAACATATTACAAGAAAAGTAAAGACAAGAGGGTAATCAAACCATTAAATAGGGCAATAGAATTTATTAGCTATCTTTTACATCCAAACGGTACAGCTGGAGGAGAATATACTGCAAGAAATACAGAATATCTTGTACCGCATGGTTTCGGCATTATGGCTAAGTTTAATCCTTTATCTAACTCAATAGTCCAATTTATATCGAAATCACTAAATGAAAAAAATATGGTATCACCAAACGTAATGGACAATCGTTATGTCCCCATCTATCTCCATCAATATATACAAACATTTTTAGATTATACTGCCAAAAACAATAAAAGAAAACTACTTCCTTTTGAAAGAAAAGAGGACTTTAAAAAATATTTCCAAGAAGCAGGAATATTAATAAAAAAATCAATGAATAAATATATAATAATAGGAACAAAAAAAGGAGGAGTTATAAGGGCTTATGATTGTAAAAATAACAAAATCCTATTTTCTGATTGTGGTTATATAATAAAAAATAAGAACAAGATAGCATCTTCTGCATATTGGGACAATAAAAGAGAAATAAGGGTTAAGAGAGATTATGTAATGATAAGTGGTAGATTTCACAATATAAAATGGGTTGTCCCTACTGTATTGAAGCACATAGCCTTAAGATTTATTCTAGTGCATGGATGCATTAGCAAACCAATAAGGGAATTAATAAAAAAGATACTAATCACAAGAAAAAATCTTGATAATGCAAGGTTTACTAGGGAAATTCTATTTAGAAAGGATAGAGTCACAATATATGACACGATAATCTCAAAAACAAAAATAAAGATATTTTCAATAGACAAATTTTCGTTTAGGTATATTCCATCCTCAAAATTTTTCCAACGGCAAGAAATTAAAATAAGGGGGGTAAGATTTAGGGGATATCAAAAAAAAATTAAGCTGATCCAGAGTATAAGGTTATAAACATGGATATATTTGAAGCTATACATGGAAGGAGAAGTATAAGAAGATTTACAAAAAAAAAGATTGAGTATGAAAAAATTGAAAAAATAATATCTGCAGCTATATCTGCTCCTTCTGCATGCAATATTCAAGGATGGAAGTTTATAGTAATAACTGATCAGAAAATAAAAGAAAAATTGATTAATACAGGAACAATAGAATTTATAAGATATGCTCCAATTGGGATATTAGTATTATACGACAATAGATCAGAAAATCCAGAATATTTTGATTATATTCAAAGTGCATCTGCAGCTATCCAGAATATGCTTCTTGCTGCATATGCTTTGGGAATTGGCTCTTGTTGGATTTGTCATCTATCTCCAAAAAAAATTATAAGAAAATTATTGGGAATACCTGGACACTATGATCCAATTGCTTATGTTGCACTTGGTTATTATAAGAAAAAGCCAAACCCCCTACCTAGGAGGTATAGCAGTAATCAGGTAATTTCATTTAATAAATTTAATTTCAAAGATAGTAAAGTAACAAGAACAACCATATATAGATTTATGAGAAAAATGGCATTTAGATTGTATAAATTTGTTCCATTTAAGAAATTATTTTTACCTATAACGAAAGGATTTGAAAGGTTCAACTGAAAATAAAAATGGCAAGATTGAAAGGAATAAAATCATATTTACCTTATATTTTGGCTTTAGTTTTTCTGACTGTTGTACATCTATTTTATTTTTTCAATCCTAGGCTTCCGGCACATGATATTACTTCAACTTACTACCCTATAGCTGAGAAGCTTAAGATTTCTATTTTTGATTACAAAGATTTATGGCCTTTATGGGATCCGTATGGTTTCAGTGGTACATTATTTCTTATGTTGCCATATTTAGGACCAGATAGCCTGCTAGGTTTTTTAGTATTGATTTTGCCAAGGACTATAATAGCATTAAAATTGACATATGTGCTATTGTTCCTAATTTCTGGTTTTTCAATGTATTCTCTTATGATTTATCTTAAGTTAAATAAAAAATTTGCATTTGTTTCTGCGTTAGCATATATTTTGAATGCTCATATGTCAAAGTTACTTAGTTGGGGGTGGCTTACAACACTTGGTGGATATGCTTTGTTACCTTTAGCTTTTTTATTTGGTATGAAAGCTGTAAAAGAAAAATTTACTATTAAGAATCCCATATTAGCAGGAATTATTTTTTCTTTACTTTTTAGGTTCAACCCAGACATGAAAGTAACTATGTGGTTTGGAATTATTTTTGGTTTCTATCTTATCTTTGATTTTATAACCAAACCTACAAAGAAAAATGCAATAAAGATATTAATTGTTGGTTTGATGATTTTTTTGGTTTTCTTTGGCCTTTCTGCACATAGGATAATCCCTAATATGGAGTCAATTAAACTTACAAGCAGAGGGGTAACAGATTGGAAAATAGCTGGCGGCAGGAGGGTTAGGTATGGGGAACTTTTTAGTAGACTAATAGAGCCAATATACAAGGGAATGCCAAAGATAAGAAGGGTAGGAACAGGAGACCATATAGGCATAGTTGCTTTTATTTTGGTTCTTTTTTCATTATACAAAAAGTACAAAAATAAAAACGTTCTATTTTTTGGTTTTATTGCTTTATTTAGCATATTTGCGGCTACCAATACATTTAATATATATTATCTTCTTTGGCGTTTTTTTCCTTTCTTTAAAAGCCTAAGATACATGGACAGGAGCCTTTTTCTTTTTTCTTTTTCCTGCTCAATAGTTGCTGGTTTTGGTGCAGAAGAGTTTTTTAGAAAAATAAAAAGACACAAAAATATGATCTATATTATACTAATCTTATTGTTAATAATAGACCTTGGCATATTTAACTATAGCCCATACACTGGAGGGGATCCAAAAAAATGGCCAGATGCTGAGAAAGTAATAAAAAGTAACCATATACTCCAGAGTATAAGCAAAAAACAGGGATGGTTTAGGATACAAACTTGGGAAACAAGAGGAATAGACTGGGGTACAGACTTTTATAATGTCCCATTAAGGTTAGAACATATATATAAGTACACCCCAATGTGGCATCCCCCATATATGAATGTTTATCTAGCAGTTGCTCTTAATAATCCAGCAAAATTTTGGGGGATACTTAATGTAAAGTATATAACCTCACAGAAGAAGATAAATGTATCTGGATTTAGGTTTATTAAAAAATTTAAAAATTGTAGTATATGTTGGTCAGATACGCCCTTAGCAAAAGCATGGGGACCATACCTATATGAAAATGAGAGATTTCTGCCAAGGGCATATATAGTAAATAACAGCATTCTTGTTGTAGGAGAGAAAAATTCTGTAAGGGATACAATATATGCTCTGATGTTAAATAAAGAGTTTAGGCCATCCAAACAAGTGATAATAAGGGGCAAGAAGAGTATAAATGAATATGATATTGAAGAATTAAACAGGTTCAAAGTGGTATTCTTAACTATGGGTTCTGTAGATGAAAATTCAATTTTTAAGTTGAAACAATATGTGGACCATGGTGGAATTTTGGTGCCTGATATCACAAAAGGAGAAAATACGATAGCAACGGAAGAAATAAACAATCTACTCAAATCAATGAATGGTACATTGACCCAAATAGATGATAAGAGCATCATAATGCATAATTTTGACAGGAGAGAGATAAAACTAGAAAAAAAATATAGAGGGTTTCTTGTTTATAGTGAAAAGTTCTCTGTTTTTCCAGGGTGGAAAGCCAGATCAAACGGTAAAGAAAAAAAGATTTATAATGCTGATATGATGATAAGCTCTATTTATTTAGAAGGTAATGAAAAAGATATAGTATTTGAGTATAAACCAAAATCATATATGATTGGTGTTGCAATCACAATGGTTACACTGATTCTGGTTTTGTTATATTTTCTTAGAGGGGTGTTCAAAAAACATAAAAACTTAAATATGGCTTCAGATTACTCAGAAGCATAATGAAAGTAGCTATACTGTGTGGGGGGAAAGGAACACGACTAAGAGAACTTACTGGGGTTCTTCCAAAACCACTTGTGGAGATAGGCGGTAAACCGATATTATGGCATATAATGAAGATTTATTCGTATTACGGATTTAATGATTTTATTTTATGCCTAGGATATAAGGGTGAAATGATAAAGGAGTATTTTATGAATCAAGCAGATTGGAGATACAATGATTTTATTCTTGATTTTAAAAGTAAAAAACATGAAATTATCTATAAAGCAAATAACTACAAAGTAAAACATGAAGATTGGAAAATAACATTTGTTGATACTGGTCAGGAAACTAATACAGGGGGAAGAATTAAAAAAATAGAGGAGTACATAGGGGGGGATGATTTTTTTGTTACTTATGGTGATGGGCTATCCGATATAGATTTAAACAAATTGCTGGATTTCCATAAAAAAAATAAAAAAATAGCAACGATAACATGTGTTAATCCACCATCGCAGTTTGGTGTTGTTGAAATAAATGAAGAAGGAATAATAACCAAATTTGAAGAAAAACCCCTGCTTAATCAGTGGATTTCGGGAGGTTTTTTTGTTTTTAACAAAAGGATATTTGACTACATAAGGGAAAATGATATATTAGAAAAGGAACCTTTTGAGAAACTTGCTAAAGAAAGGCAAGCAATTGCATATAAACATAAAGGATTTTGGAAATGTATGGATACCTACAAGGATACAAGAGTGCTAAATGAATTATGGAAGAACAATAAAGCTTATTGGAAAAAGTGGAGTTGAAAATGGGCTTTTGGGAGGATAAAAAGGTATTTATAACTGGAGCAACCGGGATATTAGGTTCGTGGCTAACTAAAGAATTAGTCAATAAAGGAGCTAATGTCACAATATTAATGAGAGACTGGGTACCAAAGTCTGAGATTATATTAACGGGACTAATAAATAAAGTCAATATAGTACAAGGGTGCCTTGAAGATTATGCTACTATAGAAAGATGTTTAAATGAATACGAAATTGATTCTCTTTTTCACCTTGGAGCTCAAACTATTGTTGGAACAGCGAATAGAAATCCATTATCCACATTTGAATCCAACATTAAAGGAACTTGGAATATTTTGGAAGCAACAAGGAGAAATGAACTAATAAAAAGAATAGTTGTTGCCTCAAGTGATAAGGCCTACGGCACCCATGAAAAACTTCCATACAAAGAGAATGCAAAACTTATGGGTTTACATCCCTATGATGCTTCAAAAAGTTGTGCAGATATACTAGCACAGGCATATGCACATACCTATGGAATGCCAATAGCCATTACTAGGTGTGGAAACATCTATGGTGGTGGGGATTTGAACTTTAATAGGATAATTCCAGGAACAATAAAATCATTGATATTTAACCAAAGACCAATAATAAGGAGTGATGGTAAGTACATTAGAGATTATATATTTGTAAAAGACATTGTTGATGCTTATCTTTTATTAGCTGAAAAATTAAAGACGAAAAATGTGAGGGGGGAGGCGTTTAATTTTGGAACTGAAAAACCAATTAGTGTTATAGAGTTGGTGAAAATAATAATCAAGATCTCTAAAAAAAACAAAATTAAACCCATAATCCTAAACAAAGCAAAAGGGGAGATAAAAAAACAATATTTATGCACAGAGAAAGCAAGAAGCATACTTTTATGGAAACCAAAATACTCCCTAGAAGAAGGGTTGAGGCATACATATAAATGGTATGAGTGGTTTTTTAGTTTGTCTTAAAATAAAAATGTTATATTCCGATATCTTTATTGTAAAAGCATTAAGGGGAGATTTTACATTCAATAGGGATATTAAAATAAAAAAAGGAGAAAAACTAATAGTACTGTCTATAAAAGTAGTCATGTTCTTTGTTTTTGTTGTAATATGGATTTTAGCTAAAATACCAATAGTTTCTTCAGTAGTTGAAACTATCGCTAGGGTTTATTCAAGAAATTCTATTGGTTATTTTCTTAGAGGAGCTTACTATAAAGCTAAGTTAAAAAAAATGGGTAAGGATGTTATCATAGACCAGGATGTTTCCATTTCTTTTCCAGAAGTAGTTGAGATTGGGGATAACTGTCATCTAGACAGGAATCTAAAAATTGAGGGTGGTGGTAATGGTGGATTTGTCAAAATTGGGAACTATGTACATATTGGTTCTAATGTTGTTATAATGGGTAGGAGCGGAGTTGTAATTGGGGATTACTCAGCTATAACTTCTGGTTCTTTAATCTACTCTGGAACAGCCCTTTTTAAAATAGACAATTCTGATAGATTAGTTAGTCTGTCACATATGGCCCCATTTAAGGCATATTATATTGGTAAAAAACCAGTAAAAATAGGAAAGTATGTATTCATAGGACCAAATAGCACTATTCTACCAGAAGTCAATATAGGTGATAATGCTGTTATTAAAGTTGGTTCGGTTGTGAGTGTAGATGTACCAAAGAAAGCAATTGTTCAAGGTGTTGTGTCAAAAATAATAAAGAGCGAATAAAAATGGTAACGAAAGTTATACTTCCAAAGTTAGAAGCGAATATGGAGGAAGGGAGGATTGTGAAATGGTTAAAAAAAGAAGGGGATAAAATAAAAAAAGGAGAGCCATTGTTTGTTTTAGAAACTTTGAAAGCTGTATTTGATGTAGAGGCAGAGGCATCTGGTACTTTACTTAAGATAATAGCTAAAGAGGGGTCAAATGTCCCAGTAACATCTGTTATTGCAGTAATAGGAGAAGAAGGTGAAGAAATTCCAGATGAACTAAACAAATAAGGTGATACTTCTAATGGAAAAAAAAGAATTAATTGAATATTATAAAACAATGCTTAAGATTAGGTATTTTGAAGAAAAGATTGATTTTCTTTTTACTAGGGGCCTTATCCATGGTACAGCCCATCTATGTATTGGGCAAGAGGCAGTAGCTGTAGGTGCTTGTGCAGCCTTAAATGAGGATGACTTTATTACGAGTACCCATAGAGGACATGGTCATGCTATAGCAAAGGGTCTTGATATAAAAAAATTTATGGCGGAATTACAAGGCAAAAAAGATGGTTACTGTAAAGGGAGGGCAGGAACACAACACACAATATGTATTGAGAAGGGATTTTTAACAAATGGTATCACAGGAGGATGTATTCCAATAGCAGCTGGGATAGCTCTTGCATTCAAAATGAAAAAATCAAGACAAGTTGTTCTTTGTTTTTTTGGTGATGGAGCAACAAATGAGGGATACTTTCATGAAACCTTAAATATTGCTGCACTATGGAAATTACCAATAGTTTTTATCTGTGAGAACAATTTATATGCTATGTCGACTTCAGTTAGAGATTCTATGTTAATAGAAGATATATCTAAAAGAGCAGAGGCATATGGCTTTGAGGGCAAGAGTATTGACGGTAATGATATATTTATTGTAAAAAAAACTGTTGAAGAAGCTGTTAAAAAAGCTAGGGATGGTGTGGGTCCTACACTTATAGAGTGTAAAACATATAGATTCAAAGGCCATTCCAAGAATGACCAATGTGTATACAGGACAAGGGAAGAGGAAGAGGAATGGAAAAAAAAGGATCCTATATTAATACTAAGAAATAAATTGATTAAAGATAAAATTTTGAGTGAGAAAGAAATCATAAAGATAGAAGAGAACATTAAATTAGAAATTGAAAAAGCAGTAGAATTTGCTACAGAAAGTCCAGAACCTAATCCAAGTAGTATGTATGAGAATCTATATGCATAGGTGTTATGATGAAAGAGATATATTATATTGAAGCAATAAGGGAGGCATTAATAGAAGAGATGGAAAGAGATGAAAAGGTCTTCCTTATGGGGGAAGATATAGGGGTATATGGAGGGGCTTTTGGTGTTACAAAAGGTCTTCTAAAAAGATTTGGTAAAGAAAGAGTGATTGATACACCAATGTCTGAAGCGGCAATAACTGGAATTGCTACTGGTGCTGCAATAGGTGGAATGAGGCCAGTAGTAGAGATAATGTTCATGGATTTTATAACCTTGGCTATTGATCAAATACTAAATCACGCAGCTAAGTTCAGATATATATCAAATGGACAACTAAATGTACCTTTAGTGATAAGAACACCCATGGGTGCAGGAAGAGGCTATGGGGCCACACATTCGCAAAGTTTAGAGTCCATGTTAATCACAATACCGGGTATAAAAATTGTTGCTCCTTCTAGTCCATACGATGCAAAAGGATTATTAAAAAGTTCTATTAGAGACAATAACCCCGTAATATTTTTAGAAGGAAAAAGACTTTATGGTGTAAAGGGCAATGTACCTGAAGGAGATTATACTATTCCCCTAGGAAAGGCAGAGATTAAGTTAAAAGGAAAAGATATAACAATAATTAGCTATTCAATAGGTACTAAGCTGGCTTTGGATTCTGTAAACGAGTTAAAAAAAGAAGGAATTAATCCTGAAATAATTGATATAAGGACAATAAGTCCGCTGGATACAGAAACAATATTTAAATCTATAAAAAAAACAGGAAAGGCCATAGTCATTGAAGAAGGATGTAAAACCGGCGGTGTTGGTGCGGAAATTGTTTCTAGAATTGCAGAAAAAAAATTTTATTCTTTGAAATATCCAATAAGAAGGATTGCTTCAGAAGACCTCCCATTACCCTGTGCTCCAAACTTAGAGAATGCTATAATACCGACCAGGGAAAAGATAATAAAGGCTATAAAAGAGATGGTAGATGAATTATAAACAAGAAATAAAAAAAAATTTTCTCAGTTTAAGAACCTTATTTTCATTTTTTATAGCCTTAGTGATTATTTGTATACTACTGTTGAACATTAATTTTCTAGAAATAATAAACATAATAAAGAGGGTATATTTATTTTATTACTTGGTTGCCTTCTTACTCTTTTATATAGCAATAATTATAAGAAATTTCAGGTGGCAACTTCAATTGAAGAATATAGGCTACCTTGTACCATATTTTAAGCTATTTAGGATTTTGATGGTTTCTTATTTTACAAATTGTATAATACCTGCTAAGTTGGGAGATTTTATGCGGGGCTATATGATAAGAAAGAGATACAAAGGATCCTTTACAAAGACCATGGGTAGTGTGTTTACAGAAAGATTAATTGATATTATTTTACTTGTTGCTATGCTAACTATAAGTGGTTCTATTTTATTTGGAAAGAAGTTAAATAAGGACTTGATTTTTGCTTTGATTGTTGGGTATATAATCATTTTGATATTATTTATATTTTTATTCATATTAAGAATTAGGACTAAGTTTGTTAAATACATACCAAAAAAAATTATGTTGATTATAGATCAGGCAGAGGAGGGGATAATTGGCTCTATAAAAAAGAAAAACTTTACTTTGATTTTATTGTATAGTGTACTAATATGGTTATGTGAAATCACTTCATTGTACTTTATATTTATATCATTAGAACTAAACATTTCGTATTTCTTATCTGTTTTTATTGCTCTTTCAGCGGCTTTGCTCACTGCTATTCCAATTACACCTGGTGGTCTCGGTGCTGTTGAATCTGCTATTGTTGGTATTCTAATTATGTTTAGTATCGATAAGAATATTGGTATTAGCACAGCAATTTTGCAAAGATTTATAAATTACATATCCGTGTTAATATTGGGGGGATTTATTGCTTTATTCGGAGAATGAGTCCAGATATTGGTAAGGAGGAAGAGAAAAGCTTAATTAAATGTGTAAGAAGCAAGCATATTTCACAAGGTAAGTTTGTTCAAAAATTTGAAAAAGACTTCTCAATGTACTTAGGTACTAAATATGCGTCTGCTGTATGTAATGGGACAGCAGCCTTACATCTTGCATTAGTCGCCCTTGGGATTAACAAGAAAGATGAGGTAATAGTACCGAACTGTACATTTATATCTACACCCAATGCTGTTAGTTATACTGGGGCAAAACCAGTTTTTGTGGATATTGATGAAACATACTGCATTGATCCCAAAGAAATAAAAAAGGCAATAACAAAAAGGACAAAAGCAATAATAGCTGTACATTTGTATGGTAATGTCGCAGATATGGGTTGGATAAAAAAAATCGCAAGAAAATATAGATTGTATGTTATAGAAGACTGTGCAGAAGCACATGGGGCAGAATATAAAGGTAAAAAAGTTGGTTCAATAGGTGATGTTGGTTGTTTTTCTTTTTATGGGAATAAGATAATAACGACAGGTGAAGGGGGGATGTGTGTAACTAATAACAAAAAATTAAAAAAAAGAATAGATTTTTTAAGAGCACAAGGAAAACCTAAATTAGAAGATTTAAAACCAGGTAGGGAATACGCTCAAATGCAATTTTATCATCACTTACTTGCTTTTAATTATAGAATGACGGATTTACAGGCTTCTATAGGTATTGAACAATTAAGAAAAATAAACAAAATAATAAAAAGAAGAATGAAAATTGCCTCCATATACGAGAAAAAGATTAAAGGTTTTAAAAAACCGATTATTAAGAAATTTACAAATCCAGTTTATTGGTTTTACCCCATACTATGTAGAACTGAAAAAGAACAAATAATTATTATGAACGTATTAAGAAAAAAAGGAATTATTCTCAGATCATTTTTTTACCCGTGCAACAAACAACCTTTTTATTTTGAAAAAAAAGATTTAAGATTTTCAATTGAAGTAAATAAAAAAGGCATTCTTTTGCCCACAGATATAGAAATAAAAGATGCCGAGGAGATTACATATACATTAAATAAACTTTCTAAGAGGTAAAAAATGAGAGTTTGTGTTGTATTGCCAACTAAGAATGAAGAAGAAAACATAGAATATATGATCAAAGAGATAAAGAAGTATTGTAAATACCCTATATTTATAGTTGATGAGCAATCTACAGACAATACCATAAAGATAGCAAAAAAACTAAAGGTAAAATGTTTTCAAAGAAAAAAAGAAGGGTATGGTGAGGGAGTAAAAGAAGGACTAAAAATTGCAAAAGAAAGAGGGTTTAGCCATATAGTTCTCCTTGATTGTGATGGTAGCTATCCCCCGAGGTATATACCAATGTTAGTGAAATATGCAAAACAGGGTTATGATATTGTGACAACTGCTAGAAATATGAAAGACATTATTTTTTTACATAGAATTGCTAACATATTCCACACCAAACTAACTAATTTGCTTTATTTAACAAGACTAAAAGATATCAATACTGGTATGAAAATATTAAAGATAGATAAGTTCATAGGGAAGTTAAAAGCATCTGGGATGGATTTAACAGCTGAGATATTGCTTCTAGCTATAAAAAGAAGATATAAAATAAAGCAGATTCCTATAGAATATAAAGACAGGCGTAGATACAAAGATAGAGGTAAATCAAAAATAAAGATTAAAGATGGTTTTACAATAATGTTTAGAATAATAAAAGAGAGGTTTTCGGATTGAGAGCCAAAGTTAATTTTGAAGCTATTTATTTGGTTTTTGTATTTTTCTTTCTAATCTGGGCTAGTGTGGCTAATCTATGGGATCATAGAATAAAGCACGAATTCCCTTTTGCTTATATGGCTTCAGACACATTCCAGCACCAAGTAAGGGCGGATAGTATAAAGCAGATGGGAAATTACAAATATGAAGCATATTATATCTGTGCAGGATACAAAGATTGTGTTGGATTTTATCCACCATTAATGTATCATTTAGATGTTATATTGTCTTATATTAGTGGCTTAGAGATTTATGATGTTGCATATCTGCTTGTTTTTATAGTCATTGGTTTTTCTGCTATGATTTTTTACCTTATAATGAGGAAATTAAATAAACATATAGCAATGATTGGTTTGCCTCTCTCACTTCTGTTATTTTCAAGAGGGCCAACAACAGGGCCAGGACCATATGCTTTAATTACCTGGGGAAGTTGGCCACTAATATTTGGACAATTTTTTTTGATATGCTTCTTTTGGTCATTTTCAAATTTTGATTTGAAAAATTCTTGGATTTTTTTAGCTGTTTTCCTGAGTGCTTTAGCATTGCAACATCAACCAGAGCTGGCATTTGCTGTTTTTTTTGTGATATTGATGATTGGTTTATGGTTATTAAAAAAAGAGCTGAACTTAAGTAAAATAAGAAACATTATAATCGCTGGTGTTGTGTCTTTTATTACTTCTGTATACTTTCTTATAATATTCAAGTTTACATTTACAAAGGGTAATGTAATTAAGTGGTTCAGTGTTTTAAAAACAACTACAACAGATCAGACCTTATATCTTTCGAATTTTGGCATAATTATTTTATTTATAATTGTAGGAATTGTTCTATCATTCTTTATTTTGAAAAAAAAATTTTCCCTTCCGATTTTTATCTCCCTTTTTATGATGTGTGTAGGATTTGGCAACTATATTGGACTAGAAAGACATGCATTTAAGACAAGGTGCTTATGGCCAATATACCTTTCATTATTTGTCGGGATTAGTATTTATTACCTTGTTAAGAGCCTAACAAGAAAATGGAATATCATATATTCATTTTCATTGGCAATTGTTCTACTTTTGGTATTTGGAGGAGTAATAAAAATACCCAAGGTCCCATATTCACAAAGATTTACTTCTTCTGGGATAATGGACAAATATCACTGGGATGCATTTAGATGGATAAGGGATAACACAAAAGAAGATGCTAAGGTTTTATTTCTTTATGGTGATATTTATAATCAGGATGCGTTATTGAGAAATATATTTAGGGTTCCCCATATGGTAGATATAAAGGAATATATTTCTGCTTTAAAAAATAAAACTATAAAAAGAAATATAGGAATAGACATTCTTGGAGACCATCATGGGGTTTATTATGCATACAGAAAATCCCTTTTTGATTTTGGTTTTCATGCAGAAGAGATGGGAAGAGATTATTTCTATAACACCAAGAGAGACATATGTAACTTTGACTACATTGTGTTAGATAAAGTAAGTAGACAAGATGTTTTGGCAAAATATAATATACTAATTGCAAATGAACTTTTGAAAAAAGAGTTTATAAGGCCTGTATTTGACAATGGTGTTGTAATGATAATCAAAAACAATAATCCGGGGGAGGATTGTATTGCAGAAGAAACAAGATTCTAATAATGAGATAAAAAAAGAAATAAGGTTACTAATGCTCATTTTGATAGTGAGTATCCTCGCTCTGAAGATATTATTTTTTAGAGAAGAGTTACTTGTTATAACCAGGTTGATTCTGGCATTTTTTTGGGTTTTTATAATTCCAGGATACATAATAATGTTATACTGGAAAGAAAAACTAAGGTTTTATGAAAGATTAATAATTGGGGTTGGCCTTAGTGGTGCTATTATAGGGATAAGTTCTTATTATCTTGGGTTATTAGGTGTTAATATAAAATATCATACAATTATACTTCCATTACTCTATATCCTTGTTGGATTTATTTTTGTTTTTAAAAATAAATTTTTTCAGAAAAAGATTAGAGAAGATAAGAATAATGAAAGTTAAGATAATAGAAAACCTTACACCAAAGAGATTCCCAATAAGGTAAACTAAAGAAGAAAAAAATATAACTCCAATAAAAAAAGAAAATATGATTTTTTCTTCCATATCTAAATCAAAGTTATCTAAAATTAAATAAAAAGGTAAAATAAAAAGTAAAATAAAACCAAGAATAACCTTAAAGGCTATGAACTTCAATGTAATAAGTGAAAATATAACTATAAATAGAAATGTGAAAGTTATAAGTAATCTATTATTAAATCTGATTTCCAATTTTGTACACCTTTATATAATTTTTATTATACAATAAAGTTGCATTAGCTAGATTTTTTCTTTCCCAATCTTGCATATATGCTATTGTCTTTTTATCTCCAATGATTGCCCTGTCTGAGTAATCTAACAGTATATGGGTGGCATTAACCATCCTCTTATCACTGAAACTTTGTATATATGGAACATACCTGTGCGAGAGCATCCATATCCATCTTGATTTGGCTTGGGTTAATGCTCCAAACGAAGGAATCTGAGCTTTTTCTGGGATGTTGTCTTTTATCCACTCAGAAACTTCAAGCTGGTATGGAGTGACTCTTATGATACCAGAGTATGCATTTTTTAATTGTAAGTATGCTGCTTTGCCATTGGAGTTGATAAATAAGACTAGGAATACTAATATTACCCCGTACTTGACATACTTTTTATAAATCCCAAAATATTTAGCATAAGAGACAAGAGAAAGTAGCCCAATAGCAACAAGTGGGTAAAATATATGGGCTGTAGCACTTAGAGACCTATGAACCCTACCAGATATGCCAATCACATCCAAATGAATCATAATATAAAGACCAATCAACCAAGAGAAGATAATAACGGTTTTGTTATTTCTCCTTAATAAAATAACAAGAATACCTAAAATAATTAGGGGGATTGTCCAATAACCACCAATCATATCTTTATAGGAAAAATAAGCATTTGGAACAGAGCCTTCAGCATTTAATCCTCCAGTCCAACGAAAGAGTCTTGAAAAACTATTTGGTTCAGCCTTATCATATTTATTTGACTTTAATCTTACGATAACATTTAACGTCTGTAATGGAAAAATACTTACTATGAGAATAAACAAAATAACTGATATGAGAAGATGCCTAATACTAAAAAAAAGTTTTTTTTCTTTTATTAATAAAAGAAATGAAAAAATCAAAAGTGTAAGAATTGTATGAATAAAAGTCATAGGATGAACAAATAAATTACAAACAAGAAGTAAACTAGTCAGGTAAAGATAAATTGGTTTTTCTTTTTTATGGAGATATGATAAAGAATACTTATAAAAACAATAAATGACTAATGGAAGATAAGCAAACCCCATCCTCTCAGGCCATTGACCCCAAAGGTACACCATTATATCTCTCATGGAAAAAATAAGCATAAAAGAAGATAAAAAAGCTGGAAGAAAACCAAAAAGTTTTCTGATAATAAAGTAAACTGATAAAACTATTAGTGAAGAGAATATTGCATTTGCAAAAAATACAGAAGTTATTCTATCGTTGCTTATTATTTGGGCTATAGAAAAAGCCATGTGATAAGGGGGATGATACCATAATCTATGATTCTTATATGCATTGTCTCTACCATATCTCTTATCTATATAAAAAGGCAAAATAGTTATTGGCTTATTTGTAGATGTAGTATAATCTGCAATAGCAAAATGTGATGCAGCATCGACTTCTCCGTATGGAAAAGAATTTCCCTGTATAGGCAAAATCCAAAAGTATAAACAAATAAAATAGAGGAGTGTTACAATTATTGCTTCAATATGCCTATTTACCATTTATAATCAAGATGAAATAATTATGTATTTATAGATTTTACGGAATCAGTAGCCATAGCCAAATTAATAAACTCCAAGTATTTATTTAGGTATCCTCGTTCGTGTTGTTACCTCTTTTAGCTGTTTTTAAAGCTTTAAGATGTGATCTCTTATAAAGAATTATGGGTTTGGCTAACGCCAGACCAGCATAAATTTTATATATCATATCTTTTCTAGCTAAAAGAATGAGAGTTTTAGTTACTGGATCTGGTGGTTTGATAGGATCTCAGACAGTTAAATTTTACGCAGATAAAGAAGCTGAAATTATTGGGATAGACAATGATATGAGAAGTTACTTCTTTGGTAAAACAGCAAGTACAAAATGGAATATAGAAATATTAAAAAAAAGATATAACAACTATACCCACTTTAATATAGATATCAGGGACAATAAAAAAGTAGAAAGAATCTTTAAGAGATATGGTCCATTTGATTTGATAGTTCATACCGCAGCACAGCCATCACATGACTGGGCTGCCAAAGAGCCATTTACTGACTTCACTATAAATGCTAATGGGACACTTATTTTGTTAGAAAATTTTAGGAAATACTCCAATAAAGGGGTGTTTGTGTTTACATCAACTAATAAAGTATATGGAGATACCCCCAACAGATTACCATTAATTGAATTAGAGACAAGATATGAAATCAAAAAGGGACATAAGTATGAAAATGGAATCGATGAGACAATGAGTATAGATAACAGTAAGCATAGTTTGTTCGGAGCTTCAAAGGTTGCCGCTGACATTCTAGTACAAGAATATGGCAAATATTTTGATTTATATACTGTCTCTTTTAGAGGCGGTTGTCTTACAGGACCAGATCACTCAGGAGCAGAATTACATGGATTTTTAGCTTATTTAGCAAAATGTGTTGTCGAAGGTAAGAAATACAGAATTTTTGGTTATAAAGGAAAACAGGTTAGAGATAATATTCATTCTTGGGATTTGGTTAATGCCTTTGATCACTTTTACAAGAATCCTAAAAAAGGAGAGGTCTACAATATTGGTGGAGGAAGGTACTCCAATATATCTGTAATAGAAGCTATAAGAAAATTTGAGAAACTCACAGACAAAAAATTAAATTATGAGTATATTGAAAGAAACAGAATAGGAGACCATATTTGGTATATCTCTGATATTTCAAAATTTAGAAAGGATTATCCAAAGTGGAAACTTAAATACGATATAAATAGGATACTAAAAGAGATTGTAAATGCACTGCAAAGCAGACAAAGATGAATAGAAAAATATTAGTAACTGGAGGGGCAGGATTTATAGGATCTTTTATTGTAGATGCATTAATTAAGACGGGTCATGATGTTAGAATATTTGACAATTTAGACCCACAAGTACATTCAGATGGTAAACCAGATTATATCAATCCTAAAGCAGAATTTATATTAGGAGATATAACAAATAGAAAGCAACTTTCTAAGGCTTTGGAAGATGTAGAGATAATATTTCACGAAGCAAGTGCTGTAGGTGTGGGGCAGAGTATGTACAAGATAGCACACTATACTAAAGTAAATAGCTATGGTACAGCATTACTTTTGGATTTGATTGTTAATTCAAACAACAATGTTAAGAAAATCATTTTTGCTTCTTCAATGGTGTCCTATGGCGAGGGTTTATATAAATGTGAAGATGATGGACTAGTAAGGCCGGGTTTAAGACCAGAAAAACAATTAAAAGCAAAAGAGTGGGAATGTAAGTGTCCAATATGCAAAAAGGAAATAAAGCCGGTACCCACTCCAGAAGATATAAAACAAAATAGTGTATCAATTTATGCTATCAATAAGAAAAATCAAGAGGAAATGATGTTAAATGTAGGTAAGATATATGGGATACCAATCGTAGCTTTAAGGTATTTTAATGTTTTTGGTCCTAGACAAAGTCTTAGCAATCCATACACAGGTGTTGTAGCAATTTTTATGAGTAGGATTAAAAACAATAATCCCCCAATAGTCTACGAAGATGGCTTACAAACCAGAGATTTTATATCCGTTTATGATGTAGTGAATGCTAACCTTCTAGCGATGGAAAAAAACAGCGGAAATTATCAGGTATTCAATGTGGGTTCAGGGAATCCTATAACAATTAAGAGTATTGCAGAAACTATAGCAAAACTTTATGGAAAAAATATAAAACCAAATATAAGTGGAAAGTTCAGGAAGTGGGATATAAGACATTGCTACGCAGATATATCAAAAATAAGGGATAAGCTTGAGTTTGAGGTTAAAACTTCTTTTGAAGAAGACCTCAAAGAGCTAATATCCTGGTCTGCAAAAAAGAAAGCAACAGATAAATTTGATATTGCCACAAAAGAATTAGAAGAAAGAGGACTAATATGAAGCCTGTTATTTCAATAGTGATTCCTGCTTTTAATGAGGAAAAGAATATTCCTCCTCTGATAGATTCTTTAACTAATTTGATAAATAAAGAAAGATGGAATGCTGAGATTGTAATAGTAGATGATAACAGTAAAGACTTAACTGGAAAGATCTCTGATGAAATTGCTAGAAAGAACAAATATGTAAAGGTTATACATAGAAAAACAGGAAATAATGGTATGGGGTTTGCCTTGAGAGACGGAACATATTATGCAAAGGGAAAATATATAATTTGGACAATGGCAGATAGATCTGATAAACTTGAAACGTTTCCTAAAATATTAAAAAAATTAAAACAGGGGTATGATATGGTATTTGGATCCAGGTATATGAAAGGAGGTTCAAGGGGTGAATTGGATTTATTAAAGGCCTTTCTAAGTTCTACCTATACTAGGTTATGCAGGGTATTATTTGGAATAAAAGTGCATGATATTACAAACGCATTTAGAGGGTTTAAAAAAGAATTATCTGAGAATATAAAACTTGAATCTGGAGACTATGCAATCTCCCCTGAATTTGCTATAAAAGCCCATCTTAAGAAATATAGGTTAGGAGAAGTACCTACGAGTTATAATTTTAGAAAGGAAGGTACTCCTAAATTCAAAATAAGCAAGATGTTTTTTAGATACACAAAACAACTTTTGTTGTTCTTTAAAGATAAAAATAGCTTCTAATAAAATTCAAGAACACAACAATCTTCTGTCTTTCTTTTGATAACAAAATCACACTTTAATAGATTGTCACAATATTCTCCAAAAGTTAGAATATATTTAATTTCTTCGTCTCTGAACAAATTTTTTATTTTGTTACAATCATTCTGCTGTACGATTCTTATAATTTTTGTATTTAACTTTCTAACGGAATCGTTTGCATTTTGATCTACCCATCCCATTGAAGTTGTCGCATTAGTTTTAAATGTTATATAACTTACAATAGAGGGATAATAGAGATTCGCATACTTAGGATTAGGTACTACAACAAATTTTTTATCTATACTATCTGACAATTGAATTATTTGTTTGTCAAAATTATCATAAGCAAAAGATCTGATATTAGCAAAAAACAATAAATAAAAGATAAGTGGGATATACGAGTGGTATAAAAAGAATAGTATTACAGATCTTAATTTTAAGGTTAAAGACGATATATCAATCGTGAGAATTATATATAAAAATAAAAACCAGAAAAAATAAACAAAAATTAGATGATAAGTAATACTGATTATAGGTATAAAGTAAGTTATTTTAAAAAGATAAAGTATTGAAAGCAACAAAGAAGGTGCAAAGAATAAATAGTTTTTTACACTATCTTTTGAATAGTTTATTAAACAAAATACAGCAAATAAGAAGGCTATAACTGCTAGATCATGATACCAATTTTTTAACAGGAATAATAAAGAATTAGGTGAGATAAAAGTTTCTTTTAGATATCTTACCCCATAGAAGGATTCTATTTGGGAATAGTTTTTTTCTATGATTGGCATCCACCAAATAGAAGTTAGAGATAAACTAATTAAAAAAGATAATACAATTTTTATCCTCTCCTTGAGATTCTTGATAAGAAATAATCCAAATAAGAGTGCCAAAGAAAGGAAATAAATCATCGTTTCACTTAATATCAACATAGCAGTTAATATAGAGTAACCAATAATGAATCTAAAACCAATTCTCTTGTTTTTATAGTAAAAGACCAAGACAGTCTGGAACAAAAAAACCATCCAACCAAGGAGTTCTGGTAACCTTCCTAGATTTAAAGAATCAAAAAGCATTACTGGATTAAAGAAAAAAAGAATGAAAAATACTATTGATCTCCTCTTATCTAATCCATTCTTTATTTTTGAAAAGAATAAACATCCAATAAATGAAAAGAGATAAATCAATATAACTGATACAAAAATTGTGATATTTAGGCTATTACTTACGATGTAAAAAGGTAAGGCGAATATATAATAAGCAAAATAATAAGCTTTGAATGGATAAAAACCATTATACCAGTTAGGTACTTTATTAAATCCATAGGTTCTCATAAAGTGTATTCTAGTCATGTGGGAACTAAAATCAATATGGGGTTTATTGATTGGAAAATATCTCAAAATAAAACTGAAGTTTATAAAAAGTAGTAGGAATAAAATAAGGGACATAGCTATGGCTATGAAAAACCATGATAAGGGTATCTTTTTTAAAAAATCAGAATGACCTTTTAACGATTTCAAAAACATCTTCAACCTTGATAGCTTCCAAACATTTACTGATCTTACATGGAGTCTTCCTATGATTAAAAGCACTAACACATGGGCTACAAGCAAGATTTGAGTAAAGGCATACACAGTTCTTACTTAGTGGAGCATATATTTTTGGTGTTTCTGGTCCAAAAAGAACAATAATCTTGATATTCGTCAAAGAAGCAAAATGTGCTGGTCCACTATCGTTTGTAATTAAGATTTTGGAAACGTTATATAAATCAATAAGTTCCTTGAAAGTAGTTTTCCCGGTAAAATCAATACATCTTTTATTTTTCACAAAATTACATATTTCTAAAGCATCTGATTTTTCATTTTCTGTTCCTGTTATTACTACGAAGATATCTTTTTGTTTTAGTATTTTCTTAGCAAGTAACATGAAATTTTTTAGTGGCCATCTTCTTATTGGAAGAAGTTGAGAAGCGTTTGGATTTAACAGTACTATCTTACTTTTTTCATCTATGTTTGGATTTATATTCTTCAATCTTTCTATTATCTTTTTTTTATCTGTAGATTTTGATTTAATTTTCGGTGCAAGTATTTCTTTTTTCTTTATTTCCTTCTTCAGTAGGGGTACCTCATCTCTATTTGCAATTAAAGAATAAACTAACGCCATAAAATTTTGGCTGATATGTTGATGGGGATTATATTGAACTTTATGAGTTTGGAAATTACCCCTATAAAGACCTTCCATATAGTACTTGTAAAATCCAGCTATCAATTTTGCTCCACTAAGGAAGCTTAATATACTAGTAAACCTAGAGAATAATTCCAGATCAATAACACAATCTATTTTTCTATTTCTCATTTTGTATATAGCTTTAATTGTATCAATAAAAAATAAAAAAAATGACTTACTTCGTATAGTGATTATATTTTTATTTGGTATTATATCAAGTAGTTTTATGCTTTCTTCATTTTCTTTAAATATCATAAAATAAAGCTCAGCGTTAAATAATTGTTTAGCTTTTTTCATAGCAGAATAAGCTAGGATTGTAGAGCCCATTTCGGAAAGTTCTATGAATAAGATTTTTTTTGGTTTAATATTTTTTATTTTTTTGAACCCAAAAAATTTTTCTACAAAAACAACTATTGATAACAAAAAACAAAGAGGAACACCTAAATAGCAGTCCACAAACCTCATGAAATTTACCTTCATTCAGGCTATGAGAAACTAGACTACATTATTAAATTTTATGGTCTTTTCTATATTTCTGTTGCTTTTATATTGTCTACAATAAACTCAATTTCTTCTTGTTTTAATTCTGGGAATATAGGTAAGGACAATATTTCATTTTTGAATAGAAGCCCAATTAAGTAAAGCATTTCTGAAAAAAATGGAAAATTTGATTGTTGAATATAAGGAATATAGAATATTGAATGTGCTTTTATGTACAGCTTAGGAACTGCAAAATGATAAGAAACTGTATCAAAATCCCACACTGGTGTGAAACATATAATTAAGTTTAGGATTAAAAAAGAGAGAATGATACAAAAAAGAACAGAATATAAGTTGAGGCCTATTCTAAATGAGAAAGCTATTCTTTTAATGTTCTGTGTTAGATACTTTAAATCAAAAAAAGAAAAAATAATTCCCACTAGGAAAAGCACATAAAATATTTGTTTATAAATCATTCCAATAACGCCTAAGAAAAAACAACGTAACCAATCAAAAAGTACCCTAGAGAAATACTGAAAACAATCTCTTCGATAAACGAGAGTCTTAGTTTAAATAATCTCAACAATCTTCTCCCAATAGAAAATGAAGTCGAAACAAAAACTAAAAAGTACAAAAGCTCTATCATTTTTGATTCTAAGACAACTTTTTCCTCCAATAATCCAATAAATCTTTTAATGTTTTTTTAAATGGAATCTCTGGTTCCCATCCTGTTTGTTCTTTAAATTTAGAGTTATCTCCAATCAATATAGGAACATCACTAGGTCTCATCTTTTGTGGATCTTTCTCTATCTTAATATCCTTATCACTCATTTTTAGGAGTATATCTAGCACTTCCTTAATCTTGTACCCTTTACCTGAGCAGATATTATATCTTTCTCCAGCTCTTCCTCTTTCTAAAGCAAGATTATACCCTCTAACCATGTCTCTTACATCTGTAAAGTCTCTAATCGTATCTAAATTTCCCACCTTAATTTCTGCTTCTTTTAGACCTTTCTCTATCTCTGCTATTTGTTTAGCAAAGCTAGAACATACAAAAACCTCCCCCCTCCTAGGACCTGTATGGTTAAAGCCCCGAGTAATGATTATCCTCAAGCCATAAGATTTAAAATACTGAAATGAAAGCATATCCTGAGCAACCTTAGAAACACCATATGGGCTTAAAGGCCTTAAGGGGTTTGTTTCTTTTATCGGAACTTCATCAGGATGTACTAGCCCATATTCTTCTGAGGAGCAGGCTACCTGAATTTTTGGGTTAATTGCAGCTTTTCTTACAGCCTCATACAAATTAATTGTGCCTATAACATTCGTTTTTATAGTATCCGCTGGAGCGGTCCAAGATGCCGGCACAAACGATTGAGCTGCTAAATGATAAATCTCGTCTGGTTTGATTTTGTGAATCGCATTATAGATAGAATGAGCATCATTTAAATCTGCTTCTATTATCTTTAATCTGGATTTTACATGCTCTATGTTCTCTGTTTTGCTCCTCCACCTTGCAATGCCATAAACCTCATAATTCTTGCTAAGTAATAGTTCTGCCAAATATGACCCTACAAAACCCGTAATGCCTGTGACAAGCGCCCTAGCCATATAATAACGAGATTCAGGAAGGTTTTTAAATATTACTGAATTTTTTTTAACTTAGAATCTATCTGTATATCCAAAAAGGGCATCCTAATGTAAAAATCATCACCCTAAGTAAATATCCATTTCCTGATCACAAAAAAAATAAAAAAACTATTTGAGGAAAGGTTATTTTGATGGATTTGTTTCAGATAAGGGTATAACCTTATTATTGTGCAGCATGTAATGTTTACCCAACAGCTTCATTAGGAGAGGGATTTGATATGCTTGTAGTTGAAGCACACTTCATGGCAAAAAAGGTGTAGCTCTTGGTATCGGAGCACGTCTGAAGTTGTAAAGGAGGATACTTTGTGAGAAAAAGATTTTAAGCATTATATTAAAAATTTTAAAGGATTAAAAGGTAGATTAAATTGGATATTTTAATAATAAAGCTTGGGGCTAAAGGAGATGTATTGAGGACTACCTCTCTTTTAGAAGGTATTCACAAAAAGTATCCTAAAGTAAATCTAATCTGGGTCACTGAAAAAGAATGTTTTGATCTATTGAAATTTAATACACTAATAGATGATATAATAGATATTAACCATGCAAAAGAAAAATTACAAGATAATCTTTTTGAACTTATTATAAATATGGACGAGGATAAAAGAGCTGGTGAATTAGTAAGATTTCTCAAAAAGAAAAAATTGATAGGGGCATATTCTGATAATGGCGATATAAAGTATACAAAAGATTCTGAAGAGTGGTTTGGAATGGGCTTATTAAGAAGCAAGGAAGAGGGAGGTTTGGAGAGGGCAAATACACTAAAGAGAAACAATAAAAAAACATACAATCAAATATGGGCTTCAATACTTGGACTAAATACTAAACCAACGAAGCCGATTCTTGTCCTTGATGAAAAATCAAAAAATTTTGCTGAAAGATTCAAACAAAAAAAAGGCATTAAGAAGGAAGACTTTGTTGTTGGGATAAACACCGGTGCTAGTTTAAGGTGGCCCATGAAGGTCTTACCGATAGAAAAAATTATCGAGTTAATCAATAAATTGAGTAAATTCACAGATATCAAGATAATACTATTCGGAGGTAGGAATGAGAGAAATAAAAATGAGAGGATAATTAAAGAATGCGATAAAAAAATAATAGATGGTGGATCTGATAATAGTTTACTTGAATTTGCTTCGTTAATAGATTTATGTGATGTTTTAATTACAGGAGACACATTAGCACTACATATAGGAACTGCTTTTGGGAAATATATTATATGTTATTTTGGACCAACATCCCATAGTGAGATAGAGTTATATGGAAATGGTAAGAAAATTATTCCTCAGATAAGGTGTTTGTGTTGTTATAAGAAAGAATGTAATAAAGAACCTAGTTGTATGGAAATGATTGACATAGATGAAATAGTAAAGGATGTTTTGAGAATAAGGAGGGAAAGATGAAAGTCGGTATGCTGAGTTCATACCCACCATTAGACGATAGTATTGCAAAGGTTTCTACATATAATTTGATAAAAAATTGTCCAGCTGAGTTTGTGAGGATTGGATGTAAAGGATCTAAAGCAGATTACATAGTCAATTTTAAATCTTTCTTTCTAAAGAGAGATATCAAAAAAATAATAGAAAAAGAAAAATTAGATATACTACACATCCAATATATTGCCCCCCTATACGGAAAATATACACTAAATCTCAATCTTCTACCAGTGTATAAACTCAAGATACCAATAGTAACAACCTTACATGAAGTTCAGCTGCCTTACAAAGGAAATATTTTCGGGACGATAAGGCACAGATTGTTGGAATTTATAGAAGAAAATATTGTAAAGAATTCCGATAGAATTATAGTTCATACTAACCTCCAAAAGGAATTTTTAGAAAGGAAATATAAAACAAAGAAAGTAGAAGTAGTTTATTTGGGATTATATTGCAAAAAAAATAATTCAAAAAAAACAAGAAACCTAGTTTTTTTTGGCATTATCTCTCCAGGAAAGGGGATAGAGTACTTAATTGAAGCTATGAAATATTTAAAAAAATTCAAACTCATAATAGCAGGGAGTACTCCTAATAAATTTTGTAAGAATTATCTTAAAAAATTGAAAAAAGAAATAAAAATAAATAATATAAGAAATATTAAGGTAATATCAAAAGATTGGATACCTGACTCCAAAAAGGAGAAGATCTACAAAAAATCAAGTATTGTAATAATTCCATATGTATGGGGGCCATATAGTTCTGGTATAGTACAAGATGCAGCTGAATATAATCTTCCAGTTGTGATAACTAAGATTGGATTTATATACGATGCTGTTAAAAGATATAAAACAGGAGAGATTATTAAACCAAAAGATCCAAAAGAAATAGCAGAGGGGGTTAAAAGAGTATATGCAAATTATGAAAGATACAAGAGAGGGATTAGAAAATACCGAAAGGAGGTCAATTGGAGATCAATAGGGGAGAAGTACCTGAAAGTCTATAAAGAGGTTATTTATTTCTCTAAGGTATAAAGACAAATAACCCCCCTCTTACCATAATTACTAAACTTTGATGATAATGGATTATAAATCCAATCTAGAGAGAAGATATTACCTATAAATTCTTTACCTGTTACCTTGAATCCTGTCTTTCTAAATACATCTTCAAAAAAACTAAGTTTCCAATTTTTTATCTCTTCTATTATGGTTTTATAATTTGTTCCTCTAACAAATCTCTGTAATAAATGTCTAATGGGGTTGCTTAAAAAAGATATTGGTTCCTTTATCACTTTCTTTAGATAGTTGTAATATGTTCCAATAGATAAGAAATAAGCAAAATAAGAGTAGGGAGTAAAAAAAGAGATATAAGCCCTTCCCATTTTTTTTAATGTCCTATACATCTCACCTATATAAAGGTCAGGCTGGTCCATATATTCCATTAAAAAATTTGATACATAACAATCCACACTATTGTTTCTTATAGGAAGAAGCATAGAATCAGCAATAAAATCAATAGGTAGATATGCATCTTGGATTTTTAAGTCAAAAGAGATAATATCTCTATCAATAAATTTTTCAAATATATTTGTTCCACAACCATTATCAATTATGATAGATCCACTAGGTAGTCTAGAGACCTTCTTTGATAGAATATTATAGAACATTTTTTTTGAAGTAGGAAGCTTGCTCTTTTCTATTTTAAGTAACTTAACATGATGGAAAGCAATTTCTCTCTTTTCACATAGAATTGGGATCTCAACAAAAATTTTCTTTTTGTCATTTGAATATTCAACTCTCTCTATTGGATAATAAATCTTATCTTTCTCACAAAATAAAAACTTTTTATTCTCCCTCTTAACAAACCTAAGCTCTTCCTTGCATTTAGGGCATACTAATACCTTATAAAGATACTTGCTCTTTTTCATAGTCAATAACCTCTTCTAATATTATATCTAGTTTTGTATTAGGGATAAAACCAAGAATCCTCTTAAGCTTTGAGACATCAGGAACTCTTCTTTTAACATCTTCAAAACCAACACCAAATACTTCTTTGTAGGGAATATACACTATTTTTGATTTACTCTTACTAATTTTTTTTATTTTTTTTGCTAGGTTTTTTATAGTTATCTCTTCCTGTGAACCAACATTGAATATCTCACCAATAGCCCCTTCTATGTTAGACAATTTCACGAGGCATTTGACAACATCTCTAACATATGCGAAACACCTAGATTGTGTTCCATCCCCATACACAGTAATTGGTTTATTTGAGAGTGCTTGTTTAACAAAACGTGGGATTACCATACCATATGAACTAGTTTGTCTTGGTCCCACAGTATTAAAAAGTCTGGTAATCGTTACTGCAAGGTTATTTTTTCTGCTATAACCAAGAGCAAGGAATTCATCAATTGCTTTAGAACAAGAATATGACCATCTACTCACTTGTGTTGGGCCAATTAACCTATCTGAAGATTCTTCTAGAGGAATAGAAGGTGTTTTCCCATATACTTCTGAACTAGATGCAATAAAGATTCTTTTTTTATATTTGCTTGCCAACTCTAAAACAAGAGATGTCCCAAAAACATTTGTTTTAATTGTTTCTATAGGATTATTCACAACAAGATTAACCCCAACAACAGCTGCTAAGTGATAAATGATATCTGACTTACGAATGAGATCATGCATAATTTTTTTTCTAGTAATTGAAGCCCTAACAAAATGGAATTTTTTGTTTTTCTTTAGATGGATTATGTTCTCTTTTTTTCCAGTAGAGAGGTTATCAATTACTGTTACTTTAGCGTTTTTTTTTAACCATTCTTCAGCTAAATAAGAACCTATAAATCCTGCCCCCCCAGTAATAAGTACGTTCAACATGCCCTAAAAAAGAGAAGAGGATATATATAAACTTATCTGTGGTCACAGGCGTGTCTAAAAAATCTTATTAATAAACAATTAATTCTTATATACAGCTTAATCAGATAAGCTACAATTCTTGCTGCTTCCTAGCCATAGTTGTTTCCATTAACCTTGTATTTAATCTATCTCCATAGCAATTTGTCAAACTTCCATATAGGCCCTCCCTTTCCTATATCAGAGAATAAAGCCATAACCATCCCCAGAAATGGTATTCATATGTCTTGTATGTTCTATACTGATTTCAGATACGCTCAACTTTATGAATAAATTTTTAAAGGGGTAGTTTATCTCTAATTAGAATGGAGAATAAAATGGAGGACAAAAAAGTAGCTATAATTGGTTTAGGATATGTAGGATTACCTCTTGCACTTCTATGTTCCAAAAAGGGTTATAAAACATATGGGATAGATATAGACGAAGACAAGATAAGATTAATAAGAGAGGGGATAAATCCGTTGGACAATTCAAAAATAAGGCATAAGATTTTCTTATCTGGAGAGAAAGCACTCAAGGATTGTAACATCATAATTATTTGTGTTCCAACACCCATAAATGAAAATAATGAGCCAGATTTGAAGAGCCTTATATCAGCGACAACTTTAGTCAAGAAGTATTTAAAGAGAAACCAATTAGTAATAATAGAGTCTAGTACAGCACCAGGGATAATAGATGAAAACATAAAACCTCTCCTTGAGGAAAAAATGAAAGCGGGTGAGGATTTCTATCTTGCTCACTGTCCAGAAAGAATAGATCCAGGAAATCCTGAACGAAATATAGAAAACATACCACGAGTTATAGGTGCTTGTTCTCAAAAAGGTTTGGAGATTGCATTAAAGTTTTATAGTTCGATTATCGATGCTAAAATAAAACAAATGAGCAGTATAAGAGCTACAGAAGCTGTTAAAATGATGGAGAATAGTTTTAGAGATGTTAATATTGCTTTTTCTAATGAATTAGCTAAGATTTTTGATAAAATGAACTTAGATATGCTAGAAATAATTAAGGGAGCATCTACAAAGCCATTTGCATTTATGCCCCACTATCCTGGGTGTGGGGTAGGAGGGCATTGCATACCTGTGGATCCCTATTATTTAATCAAAAAATCAGAAGAAACAGGATATGAACCCAAACTCTTAAAGACTGCAAGAGAAATAAACAATTCTATGCCGTATCACACTGTAGAACTCCTTAAAAGAGAAATAGCGAAATTAGGAAAAGATATAAAAGGAGCTAGAGTTGGTATCTTGGGTCTGTCTTATAAAGCAGAGATTGGTGACTTACGGAATAGCCCAGCTTTGAGGATTATGGAGATCTTAAAGAAAGAAGGGGTCATTATAGAAACATATGATCCCTACATAATAGAAAAATCAACATCAAAAGGAATAAATGAAATATTGAAGAAAGTGGAATATATAATAATCTGTACAGATCATAGAGCGTTTAGGCTTATATCCGCGGAATTACTAAAAAATAATGATGTCAAAGTTGTGATTGATGGAAAGAATCTTCTAAACAAAGAAACAATAAAAAGTAAAGGGATATTATATGCGGGGATTGGGCAAAGATGAAATTCATTGAAATTACAAATGCATATCCCAAAGCATCTAAACTGCTTGAAAAAGAGGATTTTTTAAGGTACCCATGTCTTATAGCGAGAGAATTGGGGTTGGAACCAGAGATATGGACATTGAAAAGGAAGGGTTTCCCAAAAGAGGAAATAGTTAATGGTATCAGAGTCAAAAGGTTTCATAATTCATATTCTTTATTTTTTAGTCTTTTTAATAAAGATATAAAACTTATCCACTCTTTTCTTAGGCCATGTAAGCCATCATTACTAGCAGGATTAGTTAATAAACCAAAAATATTTACAACTGTTTCTTATGAAATAGGCTCAACCAAGCTAATTAAAATTATTTCTCTATTCCTACTAAAACGATTTGATAAAGTGATATGTTTAACACCGTACGAGCTAGAAATATACAAGCAAAACGGTATAGAACCTGATAAATTGCTTTTATTGCCTTTCGCGATAGACTATAACTTCTTTTCAAAGAGAATAAAACATAAAGAGGACATTATGAAGAGATATGGAATCAACTCCAATGACTTTAAGGTAATAACCATAGCCAACTTTAGATCTTGTAAAAATTTAGATACAATGGTAAAGGCATTTCAAATATTCAATAGAAAAATACCTAATTCAACATTTATAGTTATTGGGCAGGATAGGTTAAAGGATAAGGAAACATATAAAGAACAACCACCCAAGAACAAATCTATTTTGGAGTTAATTAAGAGTAATAAAAAGATTGTGTGGTTGGGAGAAAGAAGTCCTCACGAAATAAGAGAACTATTAAATATTTCTGATGTTTATGTACTCAGTTCCTCTATTGAAGCGCAGGGCTTAACAAATTATGAAGCAGCCGCCACAGGAAAAGCCATTTGTTTATCTAATATTGGATCATTTACAACTGTCTTTAAGGATTATGTACTATACCACCCGCCAAAAGATGCCAAAAGATTATCAGAGAATTTTTATTTGTATTACAAAAACAAGAAATTAAGAGAAGCGAATGGTAGAAAAGTAAAAGAGCTTGTTAAAGGATGGGACTACAAAATTATAAAAAGAAAATTAAAATCGCTTTATGAGGAACTATTAAAAAAATAATTTGGCTATTACTCTTTAATATTGAATTTTTCAATATTCTTTTTAATCAACTCATAATCTGGATGAAAATCTATTTCTGCCCAATCATTCTCATCAACTTCAACATAATACATTGCATAGCCTTCTTCTATTAGTCTGTTAATTGCCTCCAAATAAAAAACATTTAAATTTTTTTTATCCCTAATCATTTTCTCAAGAATATTTTTTATTACTCTATTTGCTCCATTTTGAAACTTCATTATTCCTACTGATTCTCCATCTATTTTATCCATTTCAATTTCTTTACTTACCCTCTTGATTCTATCCCCCTCAATTGTTACCTTCATATCATCAATATTGTATTGCTTTTTTTTGTCAATTACCATACACATATCTCTTTTTGCTTCTATCAATTTATTCAAAACACATCTTTTGAATATGTTATCTCCATTTATTATTATAAAATCACTATCCATCTCATGTTTAGCAAACCATAGAGAAACTAAGTTATTTGATATGTCATAAAAAGGATTATATACTATTTTTATATTAAGTTTATTTTTATATTTCTTTACCTTTGCTTCTATCTGTTCACTTAGATACCCTGTTACAATTATGATCTCTCTTATCTTTGGAGTTTCTTTTATAATCTCAAGTTGTGTTTCTAGGACGGTCAAACCGTTACCTACATGAAGTAAACATTTGGGAGTATTTTTGGTCAAGGGCATCATCCTTAGACCTTTTCCTGCAGATAATAAGATTACTTTCATTTTATTGCTTTTATGGTCATTCCCCCACCTGGAAAAAGTTTGTTCATTATTTTGCAGAAAGCACGATTTAATACAAGAAATCTATTTCCTAAAGTTGCCGGGCCCCTATGTTTGTAGAGATCCGCTTTTCTAAATTTTGTGAACATTGCTATTGCTTCTTTTGGGGTATAATGTCTAGCAATAGGACAATTCCCCTCTATTTCTTTATGTTTATTAATCATTTTCCTATATGGCATCTTGAAAAGCTCTCCTTGAAGCAAACCATGGTATATTGGTACAAAGAAGTAATACCACCAATCTTTTCCATACAACCAAATAATAGCTTTGCCCCCTGGCTTTAAAACCCTATACACTTCGTTGACTCCTTTTTGGGTATCATTAGTATGGTGAAGGACACCCATGCTATAAACAAGATCAAAAAAGTTGTTATCAAAAGGTAAATTCTCACAATCAGCAACTTGAAGCTGAGCTTTTAACCCATACATCTTAAAACGCTTTTTCGTGATTTTAATTGCTGTCTCTGTTAGGTCTATCCCATAACAGATTGATCCATACTTTGCATATTGAAGGAGATCTGTTCCGATACCTACACCAACCTCAAGAACTTTTTCACCAGCATGTTTATTAAATTCGGCTACCTCTTCGAGATAAGGGAAGTGTTCATTGTACCTTTTGAATGTAATTTCATCATAATATTCTTTTGTGCCTGGTTTTTTGTTGGAATACCACCTTTGGGGGAGTCTTTTTTCCCAATAAGTTTTTATTATACTCTTTTGCATTTCTATCAACCAAAATATTCTCTTAACCAAATTTCAACATTAAGTATCATCCAAAGTTTTTGACCAAACTTGTCCTCATCCCCTTTAGCGATGTTTTTTTCAATCCACTGTCCAAGTTTTTTCTGATCTAATATCTTTTTGATTCTTGCATTCTTGTCTAAGAGCATATTTCTCGCATAATTAATAAAATCTCCTTTAAACCATAAATCTAACGGTACTGGGAAACCTTTCTTTTTTCTTTTTAATATATCTAATGGAATATCTTTTTTAAAGGTTTCTCTTAGTATATACTTTGTTGTGTCTAAATTCTCACTTATTTCATCCGTATTCTTGAAGATAGCTTTTAGAAAGAGGAACAGTGATTTCCATTTTAGTTTGTATTTATGAGGGATAGAAAAAGCAAATTCAACTAGGTTATGATCAACAAAAGGCACCCTAGCCTCAACAGCAGTCGCCATTGTTGAATTATCAACTCTCCCTAAAAGGCCCACTAAGTGAATTTTCTCAAACACATAACTGATTTTATCATAATAGTTTAGATTAGTTATCCTATTAAAATATGAGTAAAAAATTTTTCTCAATTTATAATCATTTTTTATAAGTTCGTTCATATATTTATTGAATATAAATTTCTTCTCATTTAAAGGAAAATAATTATAGAGGAATAAAAAATGGTCTATCTCATTATCCAATTTCCTATTTTCATATTTCTTGATTAGTGATTTAAAAAATAATTTTCTAATGGAGTATGGTATTTTTTTCAATCTATAATAATCAAAAGGACTTCTAAATAGCCTTCCATAACCATAAAAAATTTCATCTGCGCCTTCACCAGAGAGAACAACTGTTATATCTCTCTTTAGAACTTTCGACATGAGGTATAACGGGATTTCATTAGGTACGGCTAGTGGTGCATCTTTATACCTTATTAGTTCTTTCATAGTTTTAAGATATTTTTTAGCATCAATGATTATCTCCCTATGATTTGTTTTGTATCTGTCGGCTATAAGCTTTGCATAGTTTAGTTCATTGAATTCTTTTTGTTTAAATGCTATAGAATAAGTTTTTATCTTCTCTTTTTTTATTTGAGACATTATTGCTACGATAATACTAGAATCGAGTCCCCCACTTAAAAAAGCACCCAATGGAACATCGCTAATCATTCTTAACTTTATAGAACGTATCAGTAATTCTTTAAGTTTTTTCATATAATATTCTTTCCCCATATCTTTTTTATTCTTTATTATTGGTATGTCCCAATATTCTACTTTGCTTATTTTTCCTTCTTCTATCTTTAAATAATATCCCGGTAGGAGTGAATAGATGTTCTTAAAGAAGGTTTCTTCTCCAATGACATACCTGTATGAAAGATAGCTGCTTATTGCTTCTAAATTTGGTTCTTTTTTAAACATTGGATATTTCAATATTGACTTTATCTCTGAAGAAAATATAAGTTTATTATTGAAGATAGTATAATAAAGTGGTTTTATTCCTAACCTATCTCTGACAAGATAAAATAAATTTTTTTCTTTGTCATATAATCCAAATGCAAACATTCCATTAAATCTATGTATGGCATCTATTCCCCACTCTTTATAGGCGTATATAATCACTTCTGTATCTGATTTGGAGTTAAATTTATAACCATTCTTAATTAATTCTTTTCTTATCTCAAGGAAATTGTATATCTCACCATTAAAAACAATAAAAACTTCCCTATTAGAATCAGACATTGGTTGGCGGCCCTTATTGGTTAAATCAATTATTTTGAGTCTCCTATGTCCAAGAGCTATTTTTTCATCAACATATATCCCAAAATCATCAGGACCTCTGTGCTTGAGTGAAGAAGTCATAATTTTTATGACTCTTTTATCTATTCTATGTTTCCCCCTAAGTGTATAAAAACCAGTTATACCACACAATTTCGATCACACTTAGACCTCTTTAATATCTCCTTCCCTTAAATATTTTGTAAAATAAAAAATGAAATACATAAACCACATCGAATTAAAATAAATTCCATAAAAGATTATGTACCATCCTAGCATATCTAACCATGCAGAGATTGTCAAAAGGTGCATTTGGATATCATGATTTATAAATAATAGGAAAAATTTTACAAAAGGATTTTTCTTAGTTCTGCTGTTAGATTTATACTCAAAGTTAAAATTCCTAAAGTAGGCTACAGATGTCAGTAAAAGGTAATTATATAAGTACGCCCCAAAGAGCAGGATTAGTCCTACAAATAAGAAAAACACACTATTCAGTTTGAAATACAAAGTTATGATAATCACAATATACCACATCCCAACTACAAACCGGTCTGCCCCACCGTCAATCCATTTCCCAAATGTAGTCCCCTGATTTTTAAGTCTCGCAAGTTGGCCATCTACTATATCCAACATATGAAAAATCCTAACCCACAGACCAAAAAAGATTAAGTTTACTCTACCTCCAAAAAATATAAGAATGGATGCAAACATACTCAAGAAAATATTCAGAAAAGTAACAGAATTGGGTGTTATCTTAGTATTTCTCATCCAAAAGGCAATTTTTTCTCCTAATGGTTCTAAATAAAATTGGGAGATTGGATTCCATTCTTTTCTTTCATACAAACAACCAAAATTTTTAATATCACCAATACTTCTGTTTTCTAGTATTATTGCTTTATTAAAAGATTTCTTTTTTGCAATTAACTTTTTTAGTTTTCTACAATCGTATGTGAATCTTAAATCTATTACTCCTTTATTTTTTAATGATTCTAATTCCGAAACAGAAATATTTTTCACACCTCTAATATTTAGATCTCTATCTGAAATAATATAGAGCTCTTTTTGACCTAAACCTAGCAAGAAATTAATTATTCTATCTATTATTTTTTTACCCTTAAATTTATAAGTTGCAATAACTATTTTTCCTATTTTCCTGTCTGCTCTAATTATTATATTCATTTTAGGGTATGGGTTATAATCTTCTTTTAAATATTTTTAGTTTTATTAAGCAAAGTTTTTATCTAGTAAAAATAGTGGATATTGGACATAGGCTGGTGCAATATAGATTTTATCATAGAATTCAACTGCTTATCATCTAGAAACTCTTTTAATATCAGTAACTCCCATTAATCAAGGCCGATCCTTAAATATATTTAGAGGGTGCCTAAAAACTTTCTTTTAATAATCTTTTATTTCTTTCTAAATCTGCATCAACCATCATCTCTATTAGTTCCTTAAATTTTATTTTTGGCTCCCACCCTAGTTCCTTTTTTGCTTTTGAGTAATCCCCTACCAATAAATCAACTTCTGCTGGCCTTAAAAATTTTGGATCTATTTTAACATAATCCTCGTAGTTTAATCCCACATGATTAAAGGCAACTTCGCAAAGTTCCCTTACTGAGTGGGTCTTCCCTGTTGCAATAACAAAATCATCTGGTTTATTATGTTGTAACATCAACCACATTGCCTCAACATAATCTCCAGCATAACCCCAATCCCTCTTTGCTTCTAGATTCCCAAGAAATAATTTATTTTGCAAACCTAGTTTTATTTTTGCTGCAGAATCTGTTATCTTCCTTGTAACAAATTGTTTTCCTCTTCTTGGTGATTCATGGTTAAACAGGATTCCATTAGCACAAAACATCCCATAGCTTTCCCTATAGTTTTTTGTCATCCAAAATGCATATACCTTAGCAACACCATATGGACTTCTCGGATAAAATGGGGTTTTTTCTGTTTGAGGAGTTTCTTGTACCTTCCCAAACATCTCACTTGAGGAGGCTTGGTAAAACTTAATATTCGGGTTAACATGCCTTATAGCTTCTAAAATTCTGGTAACGCCCAAAGCTGTTACATCTCCCGTTAGGATGGGTTGGGTCCAAGATGTTGGAACAAAACTCTGGGCAGCGAGGTTATAAACCTCATCTGGTTTTGCCTGTTTTATTGCTTCTGTGATAGAAGATTGATCTGTTAAATCTGCACAGATTAGATTTATTTTATCTCTTATATGCGATATCCTCTCAAATGTTTCAATACTTGATCTTCTATATATTCCATAAACCTTGTATCCTTTCTTTAATAAAAATTCTGCTAAATAGGAACCATCTTGACCGGTTATACCAGTTATTAGTGCCCTCATGTTAGGATCACCCAAGGTTTAGAAAGTTGTAGCTTTTTATAAAACTTGTGAATTTTTGGTTTTTTAGAAATAAAAACGTAATCTTTATATTTATGGTCGAGTATACTTAAATGAGGGATAAAATTGAATAATACAAAGGTTAACTTGGAGAGGATCAAAAGAAAACAAGAAGAATTTAGAAGAAATAAATTAAACCATCTAATAAAAGAAACAAAAGAAGAATTTGAGAGATATATTAGAAATTTGTCTGTAGGTGAACCATGTAAATATATGACTGGGATTTCAGATATAATAAATCTATGTAATAACTCTTTATTTGAATGCGAATTTAAAGGAGAAGTTTACAAATCTCTGACTGGTGCCCCAAGGAGGGAGTGTTTAAGAGAAAAAATCACTAGGTTAAAGAAGATAATAGAACACTAGAATATGTTTTTGTATTTTTTATTTTTTAGAATAAAGAGAAGAAACAACAAAATAAAAAAAGAAATAAGGGATAATATGATTTTATACAGTATACTTTTATTGTTCTTATACTCCTTGTAAGTTTTTATTATTTCATGTTTTTCATTTTTTATAATCGTTATATTGCTATTGTTATCTATATTTCTTGTGTCATTTAAATAGAATTTATCAGATTTGTTAAGATTATCCCTGACAATTGTTCTATTTTTTTTCTTTGATGGTAAAGCGTTCTTTCCAGTACCATAAAAGTAATAATAAACCTCATCTTCTTTTTCCCCAGCTTCATTTAATAATATGTCCATTATTACTATCTCCGAGCCATCTTTAAATCTATAACTTTCTCCTTTTTCTATGCCACTAGATATTTCGCCATTTAATTTGAAAATAGCTTCTTTTTTACTATCAGATACTAGCACAAGATTAAGCACATAAATTCCATCTTTGAGCATATATGTTTTGTTTTCTCCCTCTTTTAGATGGTCTCTTAGGAATATACTTGATGCAGTAATAAGTGGTAAAACCAAAATTAAGATAAACAATAATGGATATAGTTTTTTCATTTTAAATTAGGAAACTTAGATACTTAGGAAGTCTCCATTGTTTATTATATGAACTGTCTTGTCTAACTCGTATCCTTTTTCAATTGCTAACTCAACTAGTGCCATTTTCATATCTGGTTCACCATGAGCAGGTATAAGATGTTTTGGTTTTATTAGATTTAACAATTCCCTCAGATCTTCCTTTGAGGCATGACCTGATTGGTGGATATCCTTGAAGACTCTCACACCAAATTGATTTAATTTTTTTTCCAAATAAGTTCTATTTTCAATGTTCGTCTTGGTTGGGATAACATTACATGAAAAGATTACATGGTCTTCCATATAGAAGTTAAATGGTAGTATACCATTGACCATTCTTACTAATGTTGATTTTGGTTCTCCCTGATGTCCTGTTACTACAAGCAAATATTTATCTCTACCGTGTTTTTCTATTTTTTTCAATTTCTTTTTTATTTGTTTTCCGAACTTTACAATCTCAACATCTTTTGAAAAATTAATTACACCCGCTCTTTCCCCAGCCATTGCATATTTCCCTAAACTTCTTCCTAGGAATACTATCTTCCTATTCATTTTTTTCCCAAACTCAATTATAGATTTCAGTCTAGCTAGATGAGACGCAAAGGTTGTTACAATAACTGCTTTATTTTTTGTATTCAATCCAAGCATAACATCTCTTAACATCTCTTTTGCTACAAGCTCAGATGGGGTTTTTGTTGCTTTCTTTGCTTTCGTACAATCACATATAAGGACTTCAACACCTCTTTTGCCTAATTCCTCTAGCCTTTTGTAATCTGGTTTTTTTCCTATTATGGGATGATTATCAAACTTAAAATCATTAGCGTAAAGGATTGTTCCACTCTTGGTATGAAGAGCAACAAGAACTGTTTGAGGTATGCTATGGGTTATGTTAATGAACTCAATTGTAATATTTCTTGATAGAGTGTATTTTGAGTTCACATTTAGTTTTTTTATATTGTTCTTTAATTTTATTTTTTCATCCTTGGATATTGATTTGATTACTTCTGCTGTCAATGGGGTGCATAGAATTGATGCATTGTATTTATTACTCAAAAAAATCAAAGCACCTACATGGTCTAAATGCGCATGTGTAGGAATGATCGCCCTTACATTTTCTCTCCATTTTTCTATTATAGAATCATCAGGTATTGCTTCTGCTTTTATAAGTTCTCTGACACTTATATTAGAGATATCCTCTTCTTCGGATTCGGTATATCTTATATAATTATCAAGGTGTATACCCATATCAAGTATGATTACTTCATTATCTATCTTAATGGCTGTCATGTTTTTTCCAACTTCATTATATCCTCCCACTGCACAGAGTTCTATCATTTTTGTTTAGGAAATTTGAGAATTAGTATAAAAATGTTTGTTTAAACTGCGGAGAGGGGGATTCTCGTTTTTAATTCGAACCCCCGCAGGCACTAAGCCAATAGATGGCCCATAAAGCACTTCATTGGTCTCTTTTTTAGAGACCTCATCACTCAATAACTTGAGTTTGGACTTTTAGCACCTTGCTGCCAAAATCTATCCCGTTTGGCCGCTCCGGCATCTCCGCAGTAGTAATATAAGAAAACACACTTTTTTAAAAAATTTGCTAAAAATAAAACAAAAATAAAGAACTTATGACAACTCATTTAATTTTTTTTCTATTAGGTTTAATTCTTCTTCTAATTTTTCTATCTCTGTTTTTTTCTTTGGTTTTGGTTTTTCTTTTGGTTCTTTCTTTGGTTTGGTGATTTCTTGCTTCTTTGTACCACTTATTTTAACTTTGGGTAATATAGACTTAAGTTTATTTGTTAAAGAATTAAGAGACCTGATTTCATCCTTTAGTTTGGATATCTCTTCAATTTTTTTCTCTCTTATTGATTTAAATTTTTCATAGTCTTTTAGGGTTTCCAATACTTCCTTTGACGCCTCTAATACTTTCCTTTGCAACTCTTTTCCATCTTTTATACCTACAAATAAAATTTCTTCTTGCTTATCCATAAAACCACCTACATTTGGGATGGTTCAAACAAAACTTTATCAATCTCCCCAACTCTAGACTCTATATCATTTAGTTTAGTTTCCCATACTTGTAATTCTGCATCTTCTTGGTTTTTTAAGTCTCGGATTTTAGATAGTATGGCCCTAGCGCTTGTTAATCTTTCTTTTATTAAGCCAACTGTATCTATTACATCCTTGTAATTATCAATTTTTACAAAGACTTGAGCTTCCATCATTCTATAATCACCTCTCAAAAAGTGTATTATTCACAAACATAATCTTCCTTTGAATATCTTCCATACAGCTATCCCATTCTCCGTATTTTTTATCTTTGTTTTTGATTATCTCATCAATTTTAAGAAAAGCGGTATTTGAATTCTTAAGTTCTTCTTTTATATGGTTCAGGGTATTAGACAAACTTCTAAATTCATCTAAAGATAAGAATTTGTGTTTTAGTGTTCCCTCTCTTTCTTGCGGCTTGACTTCTTTTGGTTCTTCTTTGGGCGTTAGTTTTACTTTCTCTAATTCCCCTGTTGATATTGGTTCTTCTATTGTTTCTGGTTCTTCAGGTATCTCTGGAAACTGAAATTCTTCTTTAGGTAATTCTTTTTTCTTCTTTCTAAATAGGAAAAATGGTTTCTTTTCTTTCTTTGGTTTTGATGGTAATAACTCTGATAAATCAGGTGGTTTATCTTCTTCAAATGTCTTTTGTGGAAGGGGTTCAATATCTATTTGCTTTGGTTTGCTTGGTGGTTTTGGTATTTTGCTAGAAAAAGCTAATTCTTCATCAATCGGTTCTTGGAGTTTTTCTTCCCCTTCTTCAAGACCGATTTTTGGTGGAGGTGGAGGAATATCTAAGTCCATATTTTGAATTGGTTTCACCTCTTTTTTATTAAAACTAAAAAGACCCATTTAAAATACCACCCTCCAAGGTTATAAATAAAGTAAGCTTATTAAAGTTTTTTGTAGCATTCTAAGATAGTAACAAATAAATATATAAAGTAGGGTAATACAAAAAAGTATGAAAGAAGCTCTATATTATATAACCTTAAAAAACAACAAAGTAAAATGTAACCTTTGTCCCTTTAACTGCATTATAAAGCCGAATCACTTTGGAAATTGTAATGCTAGAAAGAATATAAATGGAAAGTTATATTCTCTTGTATATGGAAAGCCTGCTTCGGTGGCCATAGACCCTATTGAAAAAAAGCCACTATATCATTTCTATCCTGGTAGTTATTCACTCTCTATAGGTACATTCGGGTGTAATCTGCATTGCCTTAACTGTCAGAACTATGATATCTCACAATCAAAGGCTGATAAATTCCTTGGTAAAGAGATTATGCCTGAAAAGTTGGTAGAGATTGCTATAGAGAAAGGATGCAAAAGTATTGCTTATACCTATAATGAGCCAACGATTTTTTATGAATATGTTATTGAGACTGCAAAATTGGCTAAAAAAAAAGGATTAAAAAATATTATGGTGACTAATGGATTCATCAACACAAAGCCACTAAAGAGATTATATAAGTTTATAGATGGTGCAAATATTGATTTAAAATCTATTAAGGATGAGTTTTATAGGAAAATTTGTTTTGCTAGATTGCAACCGGTATTAGAAGCTATTAAAGAAATCAAAAAGATAGGTAGTTGGATAGAGATAACAAATCTTATAATTCCAGAATACAATAGTAAAGAAGATGAGATTAAAGAGCTATGTTTGTGGATAAAGAATAACATAGGTGTTAAAGTTCCCTTGCATTTTTCTGCTTTTTATCCAACTTATAGATTATTAGATGCTCCTAGAACAACTTCTGAGATGTTAATAAAAGCTAGAGATATTGCAAGGGGTCTCGGCATAAAGTATGTATACCTCGGGAATACGGCTATAGAAGATGCTGGGAACACATACTGCTCACATTGTGGTAGGTTGTTAATAGAACGTGGCTGGTTTGAGGTTTATAAGAATAAGATAAAAAATAATTGTTGCCCTTTTTGTGGGGAAATAGTAGATGGGGTTTTTGAATGATGTGTGTGATATTGATTTGTTTTATATTTTTTTCTAAAAACCTTTTTTGATTTGGAGTGTAGGTTATCACAGTATCTGATCTTCTTATTATATATTCTTCAATTAATTATAGAACCTTATCTTTAAAATTTTTAATGTTATATTGAGTTTCATGAAACATGATAATTATAGGTATTAGAGGGTTAAGTGCTTGGATTAAATTAATATTGAAAAACCTGATGAAGAATATTACGATATATTGTATACGAGTCAAGTCTATTTATAACTTGTTTTCATTTTTTTATGCTAGTAAACATATTATACAAGGTATCTACATATAATTGATCTTCATATTTTTTTATTATTTTTATTATACCCCAAAAATGTTTTAGACCATGCCTTAAGAATGTTGTATCATGCATAGAAAGAGTATACACCCCTTTTTTTTTGATTGCTTCAATTATACCAGCCTCTATTTTCTTTAGTTCATTTTTATTATACCTTCCACTTTTAACAAAGTAAGAGGAATGCACACAGTCTAAACCATATCTCTTGAAGAATCCCTCTCTGGTTTTTATTCTAATTAAGTTACCATATTTTTTCCTAACTCCATCAAACCTAGTGAGTAGAATACCACTTTCTTTTAAAATCTTATAGATTCTTTCTGGTCTATTTGGCTCTTCTAGCTCAAACCATGGGGCGGCATATGTCTTTGGGTTAAACCCAATCTCTTTTGCTGCTCTTATTGAAAATTTAATTGATTTACTTATTGTACTGTTTGTTTCAGAAAAATTACTCTCGTGTAAAAAATTATGAATAGAAATCTCAAATAAATTATCTTTCATTTCCTTTTCTATGAATTCTCCCCATGTCGGGATTATAGAATAGAGTTTCTTTTTATTTAGGAGATATTTTGTTTTTATATCTGTTTTTAAATATTCTCTCAGAATATATTTATTCTTTTTTTTTAAAAATAATGCTCCAACAAAAAAAAATGTTGCAGGGATTTTATTCTTCTTTAATATCTGTACCATTCCTTTAAGTGTTCTTATACTATAATCTAGACTAAGCAAATAAGATACTAGCATTCTTATTTTATGGGTCCTGTTATCTCTTGGACTGAATGGGATCCTACCAAACTCACCTTCGGTATCTACCATTAGAATTAATCCTGCTTTTTTATTTTTTGGGTATTTCATTATTTTCATAATTTGTGGATAGTCCTTGGATATATGATTTTTTGACAACTTTCTTTTTTCATTAATCTACTAGATATTTGAACTCTTACTGGACTCTACAATCATTTTTTAGCTGCCCATGTTCAGTTATTTTAAATTGTACTGAGATTGAGACATTGGTGATTCAACTAAAGAAACAATTTAACCTTCTTTTAAGCTAAGTATTGCGGCAGCAAGGTCCCCTTTGCTATTAATAATAGCTTCTTTTGCTTTTTCTTCATCAACGTTCGCTTGTTGCATTACAGTCTTTATATCCTCTTCATTAATTTCTGGCTCTAAAGATTCCTCTTTTATTTTACCTGATATTTGAAATGTTTCTTGCCCTACCATATCAACCTTAAAAACTTGTGGTTCATTTATTACTATGTTTTTTTCTGGGGTTTTTATGACAACTTGGGTTGCTCTAATCTCTTTTTGTTTTATTCCAAACCTTTTCATAGCTTCTCGCATTATTCTTGGATTTATGTTAGGTATCATCTTTAGGTCAAAGCAAATAATTTATTTCCATAAGTATACAGAAACAACATCATTATTATGACTATTATACATAGTATAATTATATGGCCTGGTTTAAACTCTATTTTACTTTTATATTCATCAAAATACCTTACCAAACCTCCCATTCCGGTAGGCATCCTTATCCTATCTTTTGTCATTTTTTACTCCGTTTTTATTGTAGTGGGTAGGGTTGGAATAAGCCACCTTTTGTCAAGCCATATTTTGGCTTGTCTTAGCATTTAACTAAGCGTCCTAATGACTTGCACCGGCCAGGGCTCGCCGTTTCAACCATCCTGTAAAAAATGTCAGCAGGTTATCTCGTGCCTGTCACCAGGCACTTCGCTGCTTTCATCCTATTTTACAGGGGTCTCGTTTCTGTGCGGTTGCCGCACATTGCTGCACCTCCTTTACGGAGTGGCCATAACCCTAACTTGGGTAGTGGGTGGACTTTCCTCAGTTCCAACTCCAAAGATGGAGGAACCGTTAGCTAAGTACCAACCCTACCCTGACCTAGTAATCTTTCTTTTATTTATAAATTTAATGATTTTATGGGGACCTCTAAAAAAATGATATAGAATAAATCTATGTATCAAAATTTAATAAAAGAGTAAGGCAACCTTTCTGGTTGAATAAATTTATATATGAGTCCTTTTTTTACTATTATTGATAATGGCAAGCCCCTTTACTAAGCCTTCAAAAGTTAAAAAGATTCTTAATTTCCTTAGGATAATTTTGTTAAGTAAAATTCCGATGAATTTGCTTTTTTTAATTATCATTATCATGATATCTATAATTGGTTTTCAAAATTTAAAAGGTAAAGGTACCACTGGAGCTGCTGTGATAGAAGAAAAAGAAAATGCTGAATGTCCAGAATGTATTTGTGAAGAAAAGAAATGTGAAATAAACTGTAGTTTGTGTCCTATAAAGACCAAGATTGAGAAAGTGAATGTTATATATTATAGATGTGAGGATGGTTCATTAGTTAGAGATTTAGAAGAATGTAAACCAAAATTTCCAGAAATAGATGAGAAATATAGTGGTACTGTTTCTGGAGTTACTTTATCTATAGATGATATAAAACTTGAAAAAGAAGATGAAGATAGTGGTTTTGTGACTGAAATAAGTTACACGATAATCAACAAAGGGGATTTACCGATTGTACCAAAGATTGAGATTAAGGTCTATAGAGAGTGGAGTTATAAAGTTAAAGCTTCAGAACCGAATAAGGTTATTGATACGGAAAGTGTTGTTGCTCCTAATGATTTTATTAAGAGAACAGATAAAGTAAGAATTTACTTTAAAGGAAAGGAACAAACTATAAGATTGCTATTGATAGATATGCTTCCGGATCCGGATAGGGAGATATTGGCTGTAACGAGAGACTTTATTTTAGAATAATTTAGTTGGTTTTAAAATTGATTTTGTTTATTTTCTATTCATATCTGCTAAAAAACCAAAGAAGAAAATTTGAATCCCACTTATTATAAACAAGGAAGACAATATGACCCTTGGAATTCCCCCAACCAACCCTGTTTTTAGGAAGATCATAATTATCCATATTCCCAAGATTAAACCGATTAAGATAAATAAGCCCCCAATGTACCCAAAAAACTTTAATGGCTCATAGTCCCTATATGTCCTTAGAATATTTATCCATGCCTTTATTGCATATTCAAATGAGTTTTTAATCAACCTACTTTTATCTTTTCTTTTTGCAAAATAAACAGGGATTTCTACTACCTTGTATTTATCTTTTATGGCTTTTATGATTTGTTCTTGAGTGTAGGTATGATTTGATTTAATATCTATTAAAGCTATATCTTTTGTGAATGCTCTAAATCCAGTTTGGGCATCAGTTATTTTTGTTTTTGTTATATTTGATATTACTTTTGAAAATAGAATATTACCTATTCTTTTTATCAAAGGCATGCTTTCTATTTTTCCTTTAAATCTTGAACCCAAAACTAAATCTGCCTTTTTATTGATTATAGGATTTATTAGTTTTGGAATATCAGAAGCAAGATATTGGCCATCTGCATCAAAGTGTACTATAATGTCTGGATTAAATCTAACCGCTTTTTTCATTTCTGTTCTAAATGTTTCTGCTAATCCGTAATTTATTGGATGAGAAAAAACCACTGCACCTTCTCTCTTTGCTACTTCTTTGGTTTTGTCTTTACTTCCATCATTTACAACAAGAATTGTGTGATTCAATTTATTCTTAGTTAAAATAGCCTTTATGTTCCTTATTACTTTCCCAATTGTTTTTTCTTCATTATATGCTGGGATGGTAACAACTATTTTCATCATCCAATAGAAAAGATAAACTATTTAAATAGGTTTCGGATAACATTTTACATAATATGAACCTTGTAACTGTGATGCTTTTTTTTGTATACATATATGGGTTAGGCTATAGCTTGACTTGGTTTCTAAAAAATTCTAATTTTTTTGAAAGAACATTTATCAGAATGGGAGTTGGTCTAGGAACAATTCCTTTCTTTTTAGTTTTATTAGACTTCTTACACATACCAATAGACTGGAAATTTGTACTTTTAGTAAGTTTGTTATTTCCATCTTTTGCCTTTTTTAGGATTATACTGAAAAAAGATATCCGACTACCAAGGATAAAACTTACTAAAGGCAATCTTTATTTTTTAATTGTTTTTTTAATTTTTTTATTGACCCTATCTATGTATGTTAAAGGGGCATTTAGATATCCATATTTTGAAGATGATGATCCATGGGCGCATTCTGCTGGGATAAAATATGTCTCTATTGAAAAAAACTTTGACGACCCGACAAACAGTTTTAAGTACATCAAACCATACCCCCCGGGATATGATGGATTAATGGGGGTATTACATCAGACTTCTCCTGAGATTATGTGGACAATGAAATTTTTTAATGCCTTAATAATATCATTAAGTATAATTTTCTTTTATTTCTTTGTGAAGAATTTTACTAAAAGTAAAGATAAAGCACTTTTTGCTACAATTATATTAGCAATGGTTCCTTGTTATTTAAGTCATTTTATATGGGCTCATTCTTTGGTTATAACTCTGTTTATTGTGGCTTTATATTGTTTAGTTATGATACCTCATGAAAAAAACTGGGTATATCCTACTTCAATTGTTATAGCAAGCATATGTTTAACCCAGCCTACCCAACCTATTAAATTCTTTTTTATGTTTATAGGATATGCTACAATTATGTCTATATATCATAAAAAAATTTTTTTAAAAGAATTCCTTTCTATAATTGGTGGTTATTTACTCTCCCTCATTTGGTGGGCAATGAACTGGAAAGACATGTTTATAATGGGGGCAGGCGGAGATAAAAACATTATTTCTGAAGGTGGTTCTTTTTTTACTCGTTTTATTGGAGTGATCCAAAAAGCATTTCCCCCAAATAGTGGAACTGCTACAAGACCATATACAGTCTCAGATTTTTTCATAGCAAAATCTACAAATATGATAAATAACCCTGTGGGTGTGGGGATAATTATTTGTTTGCTTGCTTTTATTTCAATTATATTGGTACTTCTTACATATAAATCTATGAAAAAAGAGAAGAAGATTCAAATTGCTATAACATTGTTTTGGCTTATTTTTACTTTTGTGGGAATAAATAGCATGACTTTTCACCTTCCTATTGGATTATATGCATTTAGATTTTGGATGCTTTTTGCTATCCCCTTATCAATAATTTCTGCTGAAGGATTTTGGTTTCTAGTTGGGTTCCTTAAACAATTTAGTGTACCAAAGGTTATAACTGTACTTTTACTTGTAACCTTAATGTTTTTTACATCGGGAAAACAAAAATATGATGTAAACACAGCAATTTGGGGCCCAGGTCAATTTTGGACCTCTATGGATGAAGTCATTGGATGGGTTTGGTTAAAGAATTTACCAGTGAACACAAGAATCTTTGCCTATTCTGGAGATGAACAGGTTATTGGCTTAAATATGTTCAGTTGTGGATGGTGTAAAGATGTTATTGAATTTCGTAAAGATTTGCTTAGCAGGAATACATCAGACCTTTATAATTGGCTTAAAAAAAAGAGATATGAGTACCTTGTGATTGGTGGGATGGCATATAAAACCTTTAGTGAAAGTTATGGGGGGAATGAAACAACCAAGTTATTGGATATGAGATTAAGAGAAATAAGTTCATTTGAAAAATTTAAGTTGGTGCATCAAACGAAAGGTGTCCTTATATTTAAAGTCTTATGATTTTTTTGGGAAAAATGATTTAACTATCTGCCATTCTTCCCTTCCTATTCCTTTTGTCAATAATAAAAAGAAAAAATAAATTAGAATAGAAACTGGGACTATAATAAGTAAATGTAGGGATTTAAGATAGCTAATTGTAAAGACCATCAAAATCCCTGAGATGACTGGTTTATATGTTGTTTTTATTAGATTTAATTTATATCCACTCTTAGCTGTGAAGGCATATAAAAGTGAAAAATTCAGTATTTGTGTTATCACTGTTGCTATTGCTGCACCAAGATAGCTGTACTTTGGTATCAGAATAAGGTTTAGTATGACATTCACCAAAGCACATACACCATTTGAGGCTGTAAAATAAGCTTGTTTGTTTATAGCATTGAGGAGATAACCTAAAGAACTATTTATGAAGATAAATAAAACAGACCATGCTAATACTCTAAGTATTATTGCTGATTTGATGAATTGATCATTATAGATGAATAGGATAAACCTATCAGCAAGCAAAGTGATACTTAAGGTAAGAGGAAAGCCTAAAACAAAAAGATAGTAAAAGGTTTTTTCGAACAACACCTTAAGCAAGATTTTTGATGATTGGTGATATCTTGACATCACAGGAAAAACAGAATTTATAATAATGTTCGGAAAGAAAGAAAGTGCTTCTATTAGTTTAGAAGCAGCATTATACCATCCAGTAACAGCAAATCCTTTTAGCATAGATAACATTATTGTATCTGTTCTTGTATACAATCTATAGAAAATGAGATTAAACCAGAACGGTAAAGAAGTTCTCACGGTATAAGTACAAAATTTCAGGTTGAAAGAGGGCATTATTTTTATAAATTTTCTTATAGAAACGAGATAGCAATAACCTAGTGTTAATAGCTTAGACAAGATTAAAATGGATATTAACATCTTAAGTTCATATCCCATGTAGAGAATAAAAAAAGAAAGAGATACAGAGAAGATTTTCTCTATAATCTTTGCAAATAATGTATATTGCATTTTCTCATGCGCATTGAACATTGCAGTTATTGTAAGAAGTATTTCTGTAAGTATCTCATGCACCATTACTAGAGCTATGATTATGGTTAGTGCAGAAAATCTATTTAAAAAAGAAATTATCAACAATACAAAGGTGAAAACAAAAAGGGAAAGCAAAAACTTAAGGGTTATTATATTGTTCACAAACATGTTTGTCTTTGATTTATCCCTAGCGATTTCCCTAACCATAAATGTATTCATCTCTAGATTAGATAACATACTAAAGATGCCAACAAAAGCAAAGGCAAAAGAATAAATACCAAATTTTGTATCACCGAGATAGTTAGTTAATATTATGATAAAAAGAAAAAGCAGTGATTTATCTACTACTTCTGCTATAAACAAAAAACCCGTATTTTTAGCAATTTTTTTGGCTGAAGACATAAGTATTATTTTGAATGATTTACTACAATTCTTGTTTGCTTAAATCCTATATTTCTAACAAATCAATCTTTCTTTTATTTATAAATTTAATGATTTTTAATTCTATTGTGTTATCCATTTATTATTTCCCTTCGACACTTTAATTTGCTTTACCATTTTTAAATTATTTCCTTAATTTTCTTTGAAAAGCTTGTTCTGGCGTCTC